>OJRQ01000109.1_pt1 | contig 79595 bp, 72 predicted proteins | sample 1599271 | NCBI WGS metagenome assembly OJRQ01 (sample SAMN03922533, study PRJEB24848) | human gut metagenome | isolation source: stool sample | host: Homo sapiens | place: Germany | collected 2010-05 | reverse complement strand
CCCAAAGGCGTTTTTCTTTGGGGCTCCACCCCGTTTCTTTGGGCAAGACCAAAGAAATGGGGTGGAATAGGCAGCACCAACGTAAAACAGAACAGCAACGTACAGGCGAGTTCCTGAAACCCAACGTCCTGGCGAACCTGGAACCCCGCCCCTACAGAGATACGAGGCGGGCATGGCGCGTGTCAACCGTGTCGCTTACCGGAGACGTACATCGCGACAAACAGGCTCAATACTGTGACGGCGAAGAAAACAGGCTCCGCGGACTGCCAGAGAGACGGGGACAGACGCGACAGAAGCTGCTCCAGCAGGGGCGGCAGGGCCATCGCAGCGCAGGTCCAGGCCCTGGCGGCGCGGACCATGTACGGCCAGTTGGAGTTGTTTATGGCCAGGCCCGCCAGGTTCAGGCGAATGGGCCCGTCACTGAAGGAGCTTATCCGGTTTTGGTCATAGTAGTCCGGCAGCCGCAGCGGCGCAAAGAACACGAAATATGCGCCGAAAATGCAGCTCAGCAGATAGAGTACCGGTGAAAACGTGCCGATATGCTCAGAGAGCAGCCCCCAAACGAGGCAGGCCCCGCCCAGCAGGAGGCAGAGCACATACAGGCCCGGCCAGCGCCCGCCGCTGTGCCAGGCGCGCTCCGGCTTCTGCGCGCCGTAGCTGATCGCGGCCTTGACCAGCTCCTCCACCTGCCCGGCGTCAATACCGCTGCCCAGCCGCTCGCAGCGCAGCAGCTCCGTCACGCTGACGCCCAGCTGCTCCGCAAGGGGGATGAGCAGCGCCGTATCCGGTATGCTCGCGCCGGTTTCACACACTTAAAGATACTGGTTTGTATTCAATCAATTTTGCCGACGAAGCGGTAGAAGATTTCTACTTCCTGCTCCCGTGTGCCGTCGGGTTGCTTTACGGCCTCGTGTATCAGGATTTTCTCAATCAGCGTGTTGAGCAGTTCAGCGGTCAGCTCGGTCGGATTGGTATACTGACGTATTAGCTTGACCCACTTCTCGATGTCCGCTGTGGACTGCTCCTGCGCGGTGAGCTGTGCTTTCAGCGCCTCAATCTTTGTTTCAAGCTCCTGCTGCTCACTTTGGTACTTCTGCGAGAGCATATTGAAGTTGTACTCCGTGATGCGCCCTGCGGCCCAGTCCTCGTACATCCTGGTAAAGAGCCTATCAACCTCGGCTTTGCGCTTTTCGGCCTTTGCGAGTTCGCCGGCTTGCTTCTTAGACGCCGCCAAACGCTCTTTATCACCGGTTTTGAGAAGTTTCTGGAGCAGCGCACCCTCGTCAATCTCGGCCTGCTTTGCCCAGTGGCGGACGCGGGCGAGGACGTAGGTGTAGAGTACGTCGTAGCGGATGTGGTGCGCTGTGCATTGACCCGTGCCTTGCCCATATTTACTGCAACGGTAAAGGCCGTATGGCGTCTTGCTTTGAGCTTTCAAGGAATATGCCATTGACCAGCCGCAGTCCGCGCATTTGACGAGTCCGGCGAATATTTGCCTGGTGCCGTCCTTCATTTTTCGGCGGCGGTTGGCAATCTGCTGTTGCACCTGGTAAAATACGTCCCTATCTATGATTGCCTCATGCGTGTTTTCGACGCGAACCCAGTCCTCTTCCGGTTTGCGTATGCGCTTCTTGCTCTTGTACGAAATGTTCGTCTGCTTGTTGTGAACCGTGTTGCCAATGTAGGTCTCGTCTTTGAGGATGGATTTCACTTGCGCAATAGTCCAGGCATACCGCTTTTCCTCGGGCGCGTCAGCGTAGATATTGGCGAAAGTACCATAGCGGGTGTAATTTAGCCAGCCGGGAGTCGGGACACGTTCTTTTATGAGCATATGCGTAATATGCGCTGCGCCCGCGCCGTGAACGGCTAGAATGAAAATCTTCTCCACTATCCACTTAGTTTCCTCGTCAATGACGAGGGCATTTTTCTTATCCGGGTCGCGCTTGTAACCGAGCGGAGCGTAGGCAAAGATGCGCTCACCATTGGCAAACTTGGAGTGCAGCGCGGCCTTGACCTTGCGGCTTGTGTCCTTGGCAAACCACTCGTTGAACAGGTTTTTGAACGGTACAAAGTCGCTCAATCCGCGCTCGGTGTCCTCGTTTTCTGTGACGGCTATGTAGCGTATCTGCTTCTCCGGGAACACGAATTCAAGGTAGTAGTCCATCATGACGTGTTCCCTGCCAAAGCGGCTGAGGTCTTTCGTTACGATGCAGTTGACCTTGCCAGTGTCCACATCGGCCATCATGCGTTTGAACGAGGGACGCTCGAAGTTTGTTCCGCTCCAGCCGTCGTCAACGTACTCATCAACGACGCGTAGTCCGTTTTCAGCGGCGTATTTACGAAGAATGGTACGCTGAGTCTCGATGCTTACGCTGTCGCCGTAACTCTCATCGTCGCGGCTCAGGCGCATGTACAGTGCAGTGTTGTATGTTTTTAGCTGTTTCAAATTAACCTCCTTTGTGCGAAACAGCCCGCGCTTAACTGATGAGGCCATTACATCGCTTATTGAGCCGTGCAAGGCACTCAACGAGTTCATCTCCGCGCTCGCCATGATGAGCGTTCCCGATGAGTTGATGAACAGAGCGCGAGGCGCGGCAGCGAAAATCCTTGATGCGATGAGTCACATGGAGCCTTTTTCGCAACTGGACTACGACTTCTACACTCCTAGCATCGCTGACGCCTTTTCGCCCGACGCGCTGACACAAGTCCGCGCGTTAAATATGGCGATGCTCACGCACGGACTCGCTGCGGCACAGGAGCCGGGCCTCCGCAAGGGAGCGCTGCTGAGCAAAATAGCTCCGGTGCTCGCACAGCTCGCGTACTCGCTCGCTGAATACAAGCGCACAATGGCGGCGCTGGCTGATAGCATAAATGACGACGGCGTTGAACGCACGCCCGACGGCCTCGCCGCCACATTTGGTGCGCACTTCGACGCATCTGACGACAGCCTGATGTCCCTCGCCAATGCGACGGTTCAGTATGTTGCTGTAGGAGAGCCGCCGAGACTTGTGCGGCGCATGAGCTATGTGTCGTTTGTCGGGCTGCTGCGCTCCGACCTCTTTGAGGGTCTTGCCGCAGGCCACGCGCCGCGCCGGTGCGCCGTCTGTGGGCGCTGGTTCCTCACGCTCGACGCGCGGCACACAAAGTATTGCGGCGGCTTTGCGCCCGGCGGCAGGACGTGCCGTCAGGTGGGCGCAATGCGCGGGCGAGGGCAGCGCGAGCTTGCCGCCGACCATCCGCTGAAAGCAATCTACAACCGCCGCCTGAACACCATTTTGCAGAGCCAGAGGCGTGGCAAACTAGACGAAGCTACGGCTGACGCAATGCGCAAGCTGGCGAAAGACAAGCTGCAGCGTGCGCTGTCCGACGCGAATTACGCGCGCGGGAGATATGAGGCCGAGATGACACAGGGCGCGTTATTGGCTGAGGCAGAGAAAAATGCTGACGCTTAAACAGGCAGAAAACGCCTTCCGCAGTGGCGCGCCGTCGGTGAATGGAGACGAAACCTTTGAGGGTTTCCTCTATGGCTATGAGCCGAAACTCAACGAGATTGTGCACAGATTCCTCGGGAAGCGTGCATTCGACCCGGAGACGTTCATGGACTACAAGCTCTCCTGCGCCGCCGCGATGCTCGAGCGATGGAAGGACTTCGACGCGGGCAAAGGTATTCAATTTTCGACTTTTGCACACCACGACGTTATGAATGCGCTGCTTAGGGCAAGGATGCTGGAAGAGGCTGGCTCGTTCTCAAACCTCGACGAGTACAAGGCCGCGCGGCGCATGGGCGCGCTCATGTACGGAGCTGAACAGCGCGAGGCGGTTGAGGAGTTCATAAAAAGCGCGGCTGCTCTAAAGCAACCGCGAGAAGGTTTTTGAAGATTGCCCAGGTCATGCTGAGCGCGTCGCCGCTGGAAAATGACGTTGAGGCAAGCTATAGCTGGGATTACGTTGACGTGCTGTGGGACGGCATACGTGCCGAAAAGGTGCGCGAGGCGTTTGCAAAGCTGAGCTACCGCGAGCAGACGCTGCTGGAAAAGCGCAACGCAATCTGCATGACCTGCGGACGTGTCGCGCCGCTCAGCGAGCGCGCGAGCTTTGAGGACCTGGCGATTGAGTTCGAGTCGTCCAGCCCGCGAACCGCCGAGCGCGCCTACCGCCGCGCAGTGGAAAGGCTGACACTGAATCTGGTCGAGCTCGGCGAGCTGCACGTCGTCCGCATCGAGCGCATCGCTCCCGGCACCTACCGCTACCAGGCCGACAACGACGGCGACTGGGGCGAGTTTCGGTTCGACGCAGCAACCGGCACAAATAACCGCCCTCGCGGAGCTGGACACGACCAAAACCCACCGCTTTGCAAATAAAGCCGCCCGCTACTTGAAAGCGCACGCGGGTGAAAAGCTGCCGAAGACCGTGCTGCTAACGTTTGAATAATCCGAAGGGCGCACTTCTATACATGGTCATGTATGTGCGAAAGCCGCCCAGCACTCGAGTGCCGGGCAGCTCTTTGCGTCGCTGAAGCTCCGGGTGGGCCATACCACATGGTTTACGATGAAGAAGAACATTTACATACACACAAAGCACCGCAGTGATAACGGTGCTTTGTGGTGGGATAATTAAGTAACCGGCAGGTTTGGAGGAGTTGGGAGATCTTTTATTCCCTGTCGGCTATGGCCTGAATAATGTTCCTGAGTAGCTCCATTGTTATTTCGACACTTGGGAGGTTGCATGTTTCGTTCGGCGTATGAACGTCCATAAGTGTGGGACCGATAGCTATCATATCGAGCTTGGGGTTCTTCTCCGCAAATGCCCCGCACTCAACGCCCGCGTGTACCGGTTCGACAACCATGTCCTCGCCGGTCAGCCGCTTGTATTGTTCACAGGCTATTTTCGTCAGTACGCTGTTGGGGTTAACAGCCCAGCCCGGCACATGGCCGTCACTATCAAGCTCGAACCCATATGCGCTGGCAAGCGAGCGGCAGATTATGCCCGTCTGCATGGCCCGGTAGGCGCTTGAGCTGCGCGCAAATACAGTGAAGCTCACACGTCCGTCAAGCGATATGACGCCAAGATTGGCGCTGCTCTCCACGAGGCCGGGAATAAACGGGCTCATCGTAAACACGTCGTTGGGTACGCTGGACATCAGTCCGACGAGCGAGTACCCGGCTGCCTCGCCCATCACCCGCTCCGGCGCGCTCCCGAGCGAAAACGTGAACACACCGGATGGCTCCACATCGCGATAGCCGCCATAGAACTCCGCTTTGAATGCTTCAAGCTGATCCATCGCTTTTTGGGCCTCCGCAACTGTGAGGGTGATAACAGCGTTGGCCGAGGCCGGTATGGCGTTTTTGGCCTGTCCGCCCGAAAACGATGCAACGCGGAATTCCACACCGTTTTGCCTCAGATACTCCAGCGCCGTCGCCGCGCTGACCAGGGCGTTCGCGTGCCCGAGATGGATGCCCACGCCCGAGTGCCCGCCGAGGAAGCCGGACAGGCTCAGCTCTATGGCCACGGAGCGCTTCGGCGTGCTCTCCCAGCCGCAGTCACGGTAGAAGTTGAAGTAGTCTCCTCCGGCGCAGGAGTTGCAGAGCGAGCCGAGCGTCTCCCAGTCGAGGTTTATCAGATAGTCGCCCTCGAGGTACTCCGGCGCGAGGCCGATGCTGGCCATGCCGTCCTCCTCGTTCACCGTGAAGACGGCGCGCAGCGGGCCGTGCTTCAGATTGGGGTCCTTGAGCATGCACAGCGCCATGGCGACGCCGATGCCGTTGTCCGCACCCAGGCTGGTGCCCTCGGCGCGGAGCGTATCGCCCTCGCGGACCGCCTTGACGCCGTCCGTCAGCGGGTCGAATTTGACGCCCTCGGCGGCGACGCAGACCATGTCCATGTGCGCCTGCATTATGAGCCTCGGCACGTTTTCGCAGCCGGGCGAGGCGGGCTTGTCGATTATGACCTCGCCCAGCTCGTCGCGCTCGGCGTGCAGCCCGCGGCTGACGGCCCAATCGAGCAGGTATTTGCTTATCCTCTCCTCGTGGTGGGAGGGGCGCGGGATCTCCGTCATGGGCAGGAATTCGCCCAGCACTGCCTCGCAGAGCTTCATTTCAGACATATGCTGACCTCCTTACCTGGCCGCCGCGGTGGCCTCCTCTATCGTCATGTCGCCCTGACCGACGAGGGAGGTCTTCTCAAGCAGCTTGTAGAATATGAGGTAGGAGACGAAGGAGATTATGACGCCGTCCAGCGCGGGGCTGAAGATGGTAATCACGGGTATGGTCTCGAGTATGGCTATGCCGCCGCCGAGCACCCAGGCGATTATGCCGGCCCAGTTCACGCCGCGGCGAGGGGCCCAGTTCTCCTTCTTTCCCTTGCAGAACACCCAGTAGTCACAGATGACTATGCCCATGATGGGCGGCACGACCGCGCCGAGGATGGTGATATAGGTGTTGAGCGCGTCGGCGAGGCCCATGATGGCGAGTATCACGCCCAGGACGCCGACGGCCATGGTCACCTGAGGGCGGTATTTGTCCTTAACGGAGAACATCTTGCAGGCCGCGAGGCCGGACATATAGGCGTTGCCGGTGTTCGTCGTCCAGGTGGCGAGAATCAGCACCAGCATGGCGACGAAGGGCAGGCCGAGGCCGGCGAACATGCTTGTGACGTCGTAGTTGCCGGTGCCTATGGCCATGATTGCGCCGACCATTATCATAAGCACCGCCGCAGGCAGGACGCCGAGCAGCGTACCCTTGACGACGTCGCCCCTTGTGCGGCAGTAGCGCGTATAGTCGCTGTTGCAGGTCGCGCCCAGGGCGAAGAGGCCGATGACCGTCGAGATGGACGCGGGGATGGACATGGCGTTTTCGGTGACGGCGCTTGAGATATATCCCCAGCCGACGCCGCTTATCGTGTGTATCGCGCCGTAGGCGCAGAGTATGACGAGCAGAGGCACGGCTATGTAGTTGAGCCATGCCATCCACTTGACGCCGTAGACGGCGGTTATGAACATTATCGTGCCCCATATCACGCAGGAGAGCCAGAAGGGCACGGTGACTCCGAAGAGCTCCATGAGCGTGTTGGCCGCGAGGGCGCAGGTGGCGGTCTGCACGGCAAACCAGCCGGCCTCGGCAATGAACACCACCAGCGCCATTGAAAAGTTCGCGCCCGTCATGCCGAAGGCGCGGGTCGAGGTCATCGTCGCGTTCAGGCCCAGATCGGAGCCTATGATGCCGCCCATGACCATCAGGAAGCAGCAGATGGCGAAGCCTATGACCGTGACTATAAAGGTGTTGCCGAGCGTCAGCGCGCCGCCGAACATGCCGCCGACCATAAGCATCGGGATGCATATCATCGTGCCAATCCAGATGAAGGCGACGCTCCACCAGCTGCGCTTCTCGTGCGGCAGGATCTGGGACATACCCTTGTCGCCGCTTGTGGTTTCGGTCTGAACGTTCCTGTTCTCTTCCATACTATCTCCCTTTCTTTTTTCTTACCCTTGATGCGCTTCCTTTCGCTTTATTCGGACATGGCCGGGAGCGCCCCGGCCATGTCCAAGGAGTGTGATTATTTGCTGAAGGGGATGTTGCCGCCCTCATAGCCGACGTTCTCGAGGAAGGGCTTCCAAATCTCGAACATGTTCGGGTTCTTCCACCAGGCGTCGGGAGCCTTGATGGCGCCGAGCACTATCTCCATGCCCTCGTAGATGTCCGCGTTGGTGAGGGGCATACCTGTGGCGGCGTCGTAGTAGCAGGTGATGTCCGGCACGGTCATGACGGGCTTGCCGTCGTGGGTGATGAGCAGGTTCTCGTTCTGGAAGTAGATTATCCACTCGCCGTCGTCCGCGCTCACATATACCTTGCCGTAGTCGAAGCCCTTCTGCTGGAGGTTCTCGCACTTGGCGACCTTGCCCTTGGCGAGGAACTTGCAGTCCACTCCCGCCGCGGCGAGGTTGCCGAAGACGTCGCCGCCCTCGGCGGCGCACTTGCGCAGCTCGCGGCCTATCTTTTCGCAGAGCGAGACCGTGCCGCAGGGCAGGCTGCCCTCAATCTCGGACTTCGTGACCATCCAGCCGGAGAGGCCCGCAATCTGCCCGAAGGCGGTGCAGATCCAGCGGCCTATCTCCTCTCCCATGGGCGCGTCCTTGGGGTCCTTGAGCTTTATCATGACCTTGTTGTCCTTGCCGTCGGCCATTGCAAGCGGCGAGGTGTCGAGACCGTTCACGTGCAGCAGCAGCGTGTCGAGGGCGGGCACGGCGCGGCCGGCGCCGTCGCAGTCGACGAAGGGGATGCCCTCGAGCAGGGAGATGAGCATGGGGCAGAAGGTGTTGAAGCCGCCCAGCTCGACCGGGATGCAGTACTCCAGCTTGCGCGGCGGGTCCATCTCCGCGGCCATCTCCTTGAGCGTGTTGAAGGCGTTGACGGCGTACTGCGAGAAGTCCACGCTCTTGAGCACGGTCGGCGCGCCCATGCCGGCGGTGACTGCCGCGTAGGCGTCCGGCGCCATCTCGCCGCTCTCTATGAGCGTGAGCTCGACGGGCTTTTCCGGGTGCAGCTTCTTATAGGTGTTGAGCAGGTCGGTGCCGCCCACCATGGCTCCGCCGCCGCCTCCGCCCATGAGGGTAGCTCCCCATATGACGTCGATAAGCTGTTCTTCGTTGAGGATCCTTGACATGTTTCTTACCTCCTGTATAATTTTTGGACATCGGGCTTGCACTTACCTTTAACTGTTTAAATTATACATGGAGGCGCGCCCGCCGTTAATCGGCCGGCGGAACGAAAAAATCCCGACGAACGTTGTTCGCCGGGACAAAGGTGACCTGTTCACTTGTCCTCGCTGTGCATCAGCCGCCAGAGTGCGGCCGCGGTGTACACCTGCATGGCCTCCGGCATCGTGTCCAGATCCACGGCCAGCAGAGTGCGCAGCTTTCCTATATGATACTTGACAGTGTTGCGGTGCAGGTGAAGCAGCTCACCTGTGCGCTGCGTACTGGAGCCGGCGTCCAGCAGATATGTGCAGAGGATATTCAGAAGGTTCTCCCCGTCCGCGAGCCCCGGCACACCGTCCAGGCAGCCCAGCGGACGCCTGTATGCGTCCTCACCCCTGGACAGCAGCTCGCGGCACTCCCCGGCGAACTGCAGCTCGCCGCTGGTAAAGACCGGCTTATGCGGCCAGAGCCGCGCTGCATAGCTCATGTTTTCCTCGACGGACATGTATCCCGCGCGGGCCTGGGTGGTGTTGGCTATCCTCTCCAGCACCGCGCAGTCGCACTTCACGCCGCGCGCCTTCATCTTCCCGACGAAGTCGCCCGCCACGTCCGTCTCGGCCTCGTCAAAGAGCTTGTCGTCGCAGAATGCCACCACGCCGTGATTGTACACATCGGTCACGACCAGCTTGTGGTGCTCCTGCAAATACCGCTTCAGCCGCTCCGCCGCATCCTGGAGCGCGGGGTTGTCCGCTGCCCTCAGCCGCAGGACGTAAAGCGTGTTGATGGTCTCAATATCTATGCCCATGCGCCCGGCCAGGCGGCGCATCTCCTCCGGCTGGTCGCTGAGTATGGCGTGCACCAGCGCGTCCGTGCCCTCTAGGTTGACGTCCCGGTTCCAGACGTTCAGGAAGAGCTCCACGACCTCCGCCGCCTGGCGCAGCATGTCCTCCTCCTGCGAGCCCTCTTCGTCCAGCGCCAGAAGGTGCAGCCCCTGGCTGCGTTTGCCAGTCACGGGGAAGTCCCAGACGCGCACGCCGCGTCCCTCGCAGTCCATCACGAGCGGGGAATATGCCGCGGGCTTGTTCTCGCGCAGGGTGTCCAGAATCAGCCGGTAGCCCCACTCGTTCGAGAGCGGCCACGCCGCGGCGGCCTTGCGCGCAAAGGAGCGGTCGGCGAGCAGCAGCGTGCAGCGCAGGCGGTCACTCAGTAGCCTGAGCACGCTGTTCATCGTGCGCAGCTGCGGCGAGAGGCGCGAAATGCGCTTGGCCATCTCGCCGGTGTAATAGCGCTCGCGCTTCTGGTCGGCAAAGACGAGCTCCATGACCTCGGTGATGCTCTCGCTGTAGCGGAAGTCCATGCGCCCTCGGGGCATGAGGATAAGCGGGAAATCGAGGCCGTCGGCGGTGGAAATGAGCCGGTCGTCAATTTCCTGGACGAAAACGCCGGTGTAATACAGGATGAGACCGGCCTCACCCATTTCGCTCAGGTGCTGCAGCAGACGGCACTGCATCTCCACGTCGTCCTTGATGCTCACAAGCGCGGAAATGACCAGCTCATTGCCTACAAGAAGAGCGTCGGAGAGCATATCTATGCGCGGATATTCTAGGACTGTTATGGAAGCGACCGACCTGTTCAGCCCGCCTGCCCCCGCCGCCAGCTTCGCCTGCCTGAGCGCCGGGAGCCGTAGGCAGTCCTCCACTGTTACTCCCATAGATACACCTCCATTACAGGAAGACTTTGATAATATAATATTTGGATAATCCACATTTGTCAAGCTGGATGCATAATAATACACCAACTAAGGCAAGAGTAAGATTCAGGAAAATGACGAACAGAATGATTGTGGACGGCTCTTTATTGCCGCCCACAGATTCCCGATTCGCATATAAAACGAACGATGAACAGTTAACATAGAATTAAGCTCCAATGTATGTTATGAGGAGACTTAATATTCTTGTTTGCATAAGCGCGGGCTGCGTGTCTTTAACTGCGTGAAACGCCCGTTTCCCACTTGCTCACCGCCTTGTCGGAGACAAAAAGCCTCTGCGCCAGCTCCTTCTGCGTCCAGCCCTTTTCCTTTCGGAGGCTGGATACGAAGGAGCCGAATTTTCTCTTGTCGAGTTCGTACACGCCTTCTCACCTCGTCTACAGCATAGCCCACGGCGCGCGTGTTCGCAACCGAACGTCGGTAGAATCGCCGTGAAAGCCTAAAAAACCGGCCCCCGCAGGCGTGGGGGCCGGTTTACGCTGTTTACTTCCTGTTCACTTCCCGCAGGCGGCGCGCAGGGCGGCGGCCCGGTCAGTCTTCTCCCAGGCTACGCCCAGATCCTCGCGGCCCATGTGGCCGTAGGCGGCGAGTTTGCGGTAAATGGGCCTGCGCAGGCCGAGGTCGCGGATGATAGCGGAGGGACGCAGGTCAAAGACCTCGCCCACGGCCTTCTCCAGCACGTGGTCCGGCACGGCCCCGGTGCCGAAGGTCGTGACGTTCACGCTCACCGGCGTCGCCACGCCGATGGCATAGGCCAGCTGCACCTGGCAGCGGTGCGCCAGGCCCGCGGCCACGATGTTCTTCGCCACCCAGCGGGCCGCGTAGGTCGCGCTGCGGTCCACCTTCGTCGGGTCCTTGCCCGAGAAGCAGCCGCCGCCGTGGGGAGCGCTGCCGCCGTAGGTGTCCACGATTATCTTGCGGCCCGTGAGGCCCGAGTCAGCTGCGGGGCCGCCCTTCACAAAGCGGCCGGTCGGGTTGACATAATATTTGATGTCCCCACGGTTCAGCTCGGCGGGGATGGTGGGCAGGATGACGTGCTCTATCATGTCGGCGCGGATCTGCTCCAGGGAGACGGCCTCGTCGTGCTGGGTGGAGACGACGACGGTGTCCACGCGCAGGGGGCGGCCCTCGCCGTCGTACTCGATGGTGACCTGGGTCTTGCCGTCCGGGCGCAGATAGCTGAGCAGGCCGCTCTTGCGCACCTCAGCGAGGCGGCGGGCCATCTTCTGCGCCAGGGAGATGGGCAGGGGCATGAGCTCCGGCGTCTCGTCGCAGGCGTAGCCGAACATCATGCCCTGGTCGCCGGCGCCGTTCTCCAGGCTGTCGCCCGCCTGGCCCTCCTTGAGCTCGAGGGACTTATCGACGCCCATGGCGATGTCGCCGGACTGCTCGTCGATGGCGGTGAGCACGGCGCAGGTGTGGCCGTTGAAGCCGCAGGAGGCGTCGTCATAGCCGATGTCGCAGACGACCTCGCGCGCGATTTTCGGGATGTCCACGTAGCAGCTGGTGGAAATTTCACCCATGATGTAGATGATGCCGGTCGTGGCGGTGCACTCGCAGGCGACGTGGCCCATGGGGTCTTTTTCGAGTATGGCGTCCAGCACCGCGTCGGATATCTGGTCGCAGACTTTGTCGGGATGGCCCTCGGTGACGGATTCGGAGGTGAACAGGTAGTTTGCCATTGCGAATATCTCCTTTTTGAAATTAGAATACGTTTTTGAGCGTCTCACCGGCCCAGGCGAAGAGCTCCTCCGGCCCGGCGGCGAGCAGGGCGCGGCCGGCTTCGGGCAGGGCGGCGCGGGAGGCGGGAAAAATGCCGGTATCAAGCCAACACAGGGCGCGCAGGGTGAAGAAGGCGGCCTTTTGCAGCGCCTCCAGCTCCTCAGGCGCTCCGCCGTGGAGCAGATAGTGGGCGCAGCCGTGATAGACGGCCCCGGCCCCGGTGCGGACGCTGCTGAGCGCGGCCTCGCGGTTCAGGAGCGGCAGCAGGAAATCGAGGCTGCCCAGGACGGGGCGCGTGTCGTGGTAAAACTGAAACAGCTCCCCCGGCTCCCAGGCCAGCAGCTCCGCCCGCCCGGAGACGAAGCCGCAGAGCTTTCCCCGCTCCGGCAGGGGGGCGAGGGCCTCCCGCAGGGCGGCGAGGTCGGAGGCTTCAAGCCGGTCCAGGACGAGGACGGTGTCTATATCGCTGTCTTCCCGCGCTTCGCCGCGGGCGCGGCTGCCCTGCAGGCCCAGGAAGAGCACACGCCCCCCGAAGCGCTCCAGCACGGCGCGGCTCCAGAGCGGCAGCCAGCTTTCAATGTTCAGCATATCGCACCTCCCGACAAAAAAGCCCGCCGATTCCCGGCGGGCTTGAATTCTGAGCGTTCATCCTCATCTTCCGATTTACACCGCCGGATTTGGCACCTTGCATAAGCAGGTTGCCGGGCTTCACAGGGCCGGTCCCTCCGCCACTCTTGATAAGGCTTTTCAGTTGTCAGCAAATATTATACACGCGCGCGGGGCGGCTGTCAAGGAAAACTTTACGCTCCCGGGAAAAATCAGCCGTCCGTTTCTTCAGCGGGCTCCGGGCTCTCGGCGGGCTCTTCCGTCTCCACAGGGCTGGGCTCGGGGCCGGGGAAGGAGGGGTCGGCACCCGGGGCGTAGAACTGGAGGTTCATGTCCACGTCGGCGTCTATGCCGTCTATGCGGCTCGTAAAGGAAAACTGCCAGATCGCGGCCTCGTAGTAGAAATCCGGGGCAGAGCCGGGGGCGCCGATCCAGAAGAGGAAGTCTGCCAGACGGCTCAGGTCGTAATCGTGGTAGGCGATGTAGCGGTAGAAGTAGACGCAGGGGGTGTAGCCCGCGTCCTTTATCATCTCGCAGAAGACAAGGGCGGAGGCGGTGAGCTCCTCGTCGTTTATGTCCTCGGCGCGGGAGTCCTCAAGCGGCTCCCAGTCGAAGGCGACGGGCATGGAGATGTCGTAGTCCTTGATAAGGTCGAGGACGAAGAGGGCCTCCTCGGCGGCCTCTATGGCGCCCATGGACTGGGAGAAGAAGTAGACGCCCACGTCGAGCCCGGCGTCTATGGCGCCCTGCATGTTCTGCTCGAACTTCTCGTCCACGAAGAGCTCGCCCTCGGAGGAGCCGCGGTAGCCGCAGCGTATCATGGCAAACTCTATGCCCGCGTCCGCGACGGCCTGCCAGTCGATGTCGCCCTGGTAGAAGGAGACGTCGATGCCGAGGCGCGTCTCGTAGACGTCGCCGGTGTAGACGGGGATGCCGTCCCCGCCTGTCTCAAAATCCGACTCGGACAGCTGGGAGACGGGCACGCCCTCGGCCTCGTCCACCCACTCCTCTCCTGCGCCGGTGTTCACGTATATCATGCCCTCATGCGGGTCGGGCGTGGGCTCCGGCTCGCCGCCGCAGGCGGCAAGGCCCAGGGCCAGGGATATGAGCAGCAGTATCGCGGTAAGTCTTTTCATTGTCTCGTCCTTTCGTATCCGACGGGATTCGACACATGATACCACATAAATGTGAACAAATCAAACCCGGCGCTTGGGTCCGGCGTTCAGCAGCACTACGGCTGAGAGCACGAGCACGACGCCGCAGTATGACAGAAGGCCCATACGCTCGTGGAACACGGCTGCGCCGACGATGGTGGCCACGACAGGCTCGACGGAGGCCATGATGGAGGCGCGGCCCGTCTCCATGCCCGTGAGGCCGTGGGTATAGAGCAGATATGGCAGGTAGCAGGTGACGACGCCCGCGCCGATGGCGAGGGCCAGGTTCCCGCCGGAGGCCGCCGCCGTCTCGAAGACGCCGTCCACGCCCCAGATGAGCGCCGCGCCCAGGGCGGCCAGCAGGCAGGAATAGAAGTTTATCGTGTTGCTGGAATAGCCGCGCTCCAGGGCGTAGCGGGCGAAGATGCTGTACATGGCGTAGCCGAAGCCCGCGCCGAGGCCGTAGAGTATGCCCGCCGTCGAAAGGGCCATATCCCCAGCGCCAAGGCCGGAGACCAGGGCGCAGCCGAGAAAGGCCAGCAGCACGGCGAGGAGCTTCAGGCCCGTCAGCCGTTCCTTGAAGAGCAGGGCGGAGAGCAGGGTCACGATGGCCGGGGCGGTGTAGAGCAGGATGGCCGCAGCGGAGAGGCTCATGTAGTTCATGGCCTGGAAGTAGCAGAAGGTGAAAAACAGCAGGCTCACGACGCCGCTGCCGAAAAAGCACCAGGCGTCCCGCAGCCGCACGCGAAACTGGGAAGGCCCCGTCAAAAGCAGCGTCAGAGCGAAGCAGAGCGCCGCGACGCCGCAGCGCAGGACGATGACGCCGGAGGAGCTGAAGCCCGCCTCGCCCATATAGCGGCGAAACAGGCCCATGAAGCCCCAGAGGCAGCCCGCAGCCAGGATGGAGAGGGTATATGTGTTCTTGCTCTTGTTCATCATATCAGCTCGCTTATGAGGTCGTAGAGGGGGACGTAGGCGATGGGCAGGAAGACAGCCGGCAGCATGTTGGCCACGCGCATGCGCTCCTGCCTTAGCCCGAGCAGGTTTATTGACAGGCCCAGCAGCAGCACGCCGCCGACGGCGGACATCTCGCCCACGACCCGCTCCGTGAGGTAGGGGGAGAGGGCCGAGGCCAGCAGCGTCAGCCCGCCCTCGGTGATGAGAACGCAGACGGAGGAGGCCATGACTCCCGCGCCCAGCCCCGCGCCGAAGGCGAGGGAGGCCACGAAGTCGAGCACGGCCTTGGCGTAGAGGATGGAATTGTCGCCGTTTATGCCGGCCTCGACGCTGCCCATGACGGTCATGCTGCCGACGCAGTAGAGGATGGAGCAGGAGACGAAGGCCTGGGCAAAGCCGCCGTCGCCGCCAGCGAGGCGCTTCTCAGCCAGAGCGCCGAGGGCCTCGACCCTGTCGTCTATGCGCAGCAGCTCGCCGAGCAGGGTGCCGATGGAGACGCATAGGATGAGGCAGAGCGTGTCGGAAACGCCGACGACGCAGACTATGCCGAGCCCCAGGCTCACAAGGGCAAGCGCGGCCATGAGCGCGGAGGTGTATTTTGGGTTTATCCGGCCGCGGAAGGCCAGCCCTACGGCCCCGCCGAAGAGCACGCCCGCGGAATTGGCAAGCACACCGAGCATGAAAAAGCCTCCCAGACGTCGAAATCGCATGGAAATGATACAATTCCCGGCGAAAGATGTCAATAGCCCAAGTTGACAGCGGGGGGTAAAACGTAGTAATATAACATTTACGCGGGCATGATGGAATTGGCAGACATGCGAGATTTAGGTTCTCGTGCCTTTGGCGTTGGGGTTCAAGTCCCCATGCCCGCACCACGCCGGAGCAGAGACGATCTGCTCCGGCGTTTCGGTTATGACATCTGCGGCGGCTTCATGCGCCTGGAGCCGGAGAAACAGAGGTGCCAAATGGAGCTGCACGACATTTTAAAGCGCATAGACGCCGTGCCCGCAGCGGAAGGGGCGGCGATAACACAGCTGAGGCACGAGGAGGACGACGAGCCATACCAGGTTTGGAAAATCGACACCGGCGGAGCCGCCTGCATCCTCAAGCAGGCCAAGGGCTTTGAGGAGGAGATATACCGGGACATCCTCGGCGTTTTAAACGAGGGCTGTGTCCCTGCCGTATATCAGACTGTCGCAGACGGAGAGAGGACCTACCTCCTCATGGAATATGCGGAAGGGGAAGACCTGCGCCGCTGCGACCGCGCCAGACTGACGCTGGCCCTGGACGCGCTCATCTCGCTTCAGGCGAGGACCTGGGAGAGCCGGGAGCTTGCGTCCTGTGGCTACAGCTTCGACAAGAGCCTGCGCGACCGTGAAAGGCGCGGGCAATTCCTGAAAGACCCGCTGCTGGAGGAGGCCTATGCGCTGTTTATGCGGGCATACAGCTCCGTTCCGAGGGCGCTCTGCCATGACGACCTGCTGCCCTTCAACGTCATCGTCTCGGACGACAGGGCGGTCCTGATAGACTGGGAGTACGGCGGCATCCTGCCCTACCCCTCGTCTTTCGCCCGCCTCATCGCCCACGGCGAGGAGGCGGAGGACGCGCTGTTCCACATGACGCGGGAGGACAGGGACTTCGCTATAGATCATTACTATGACAAGCTCCTGCGTGAGCGGGGGATAGCTTACGCGGACTGGCGCCGGACGCTCGAACTCTTTTTGTTCTACGAATACTGCGAATGGGTGTTCGTCGGCCACAAATACGGCGACACGGAGAGCGAATACTACAAAAAATACCTGCCCCTGGCCAGACGGCAGGCCCTCGCGCTCATACGGGGGCGGGCAGAATAAAAAAAGACGCCTGCACACGCAGGCGTCTTTTTTACTTGGTTCAGCCGACCAGGACTGCGCCGCCTGCCGGACGGATGGACAGGATGTGGCAGCTGCCCTTGCCCAGGACGGACTCCACGGCGGAGCGGAAGCTCTCTTTCATGTCCAGGGGCACGAAGGCCTGTATGGTGCCGGCGAAGCCGCCGCCGTGGACGCGGCAGGCGCCGCGGCCGCCCAGGGCGCGCTCCGCCACGGCGAGGGCCACGGCCATGGCCTGCTCCTTCACCGCGCCTGTCGGCGTGATGTTCTGCAGCAGCTCCCAGGAGGAGCGCCCGGATTCGCGCACCAGGGCCAGAAAGCCCTCCGTATCCCCGCGCTCCAGAGCGTCCGCCTCCTCGGCGGAGCGCCGGTCGTCCGCGAAGAAGTGCATGGCCCTCAGCACGGCCCTGTCGCCCGCCGCGCGGCGCAGCTCCGGCAGCGCGCGCATAAACTCGGCCTCGTCCACCTCGCGGAGCACACGCTTGCCGAACTGGGCCGCTATCTGGCCCACCTCCTCGGGTATGGAGGCGTACTCACCCGTAAGCGCCGCGTGGCTCGCGCCGGAGTCTATTATGCAAAGGGCATAGCCCATGGCCTCCAGGTCCACGGAGACGCTGCGAACCTCGGGCTTCAGGGGATCGGCAAAGTCTATGGCAACGGCCCCGCCGACGGAGGAGGCCATCTGGTCCATCAGCCCGCTGGGCTTGCCGAAGTAGACGTTCTCCGCCCGCTGGCCAAGCTGCGCTATGGTAACAGCGTCAAGCTCACCGCCGCAGAACAGGCAGTTTTCGATAACGCCCAGAAGCACCTCGCAGGCTGCCGAAGAGGACAGGCCCGAGCCGGGCAGCACCTCCGAGACCGCATAGGCGTCAAACCCTGCAACTTTATAGCCGCGCTCCGCTACGAGCCCTGCCATGCCGCGCACAAGGGCGGCCGTGGTCTCGCGCTCGTCTGCCTTGGGGAGCAGCTCGTCCAGGCTTATTTCCACCAGCGGCCAGCCCTCGGACTGGAACCTTATCCTGTCCGTGCCGTTGGGCGAAGCGCAGGCCAGAAAGTCCAGGTCCACGGCTCCGGCCAGCACGCGGCCGCGCTGATGATCGGTATGGTTGCCGCAGATCTCGGTACGTCCGGGCGCAGAGCAGAGCACCACGGGACGCTCCTCGTCCGCGCCGAAGCTGCGGGCAAACCCCTCCAGCACATTTGCAACTTTGTCCCTGCCGCTCCCGCCGTATTTGAGCCGGGACAATACAATGTCCAGCTCGCCGGCGTCCAGGGCGCGGCGCACGGCACCCAATTTCTGCATAGTAATTCTCTCCTCTTTTCAGTTCCGGTATGGGGCATGATAAAACCGCTGCAAAGAAGGCGGACAGGTCACATCTGCTTTGCAGCGGTTTACTGCGTGTTTAAATGGGATCTTACTTCTTCTGGACGTACTTCAGGCAGTCAAGCATGACCGCGACAAGTATTATAATACCGGAGAACACAAACTGCAAGTTAGTATCGATGCCCAGCGTGGTCAGGGAGTAGGTCAGCGCGGTGAAGATAAAGACGCCGACGACGACGCCGGAGATCTTGCCTATGCCGCCTGTGAACGAGATACCGCCGACGACGCAGGCCGCGATGGCGTCCATCTCCCAGCCCTGGCCGTAGGCCGCGGAGCCGGAGCCTATCATGCGGATGCACTCAAGCCAGGAGCCGAAGCCGTAGAGCACGCCGGCCATGATGAAGGCGCCGACAGTGACCTTGAACACCGAGATGCCCGAAACGGAGGCCGCCTCGGGGTTGCCGCCGACCGCGTACAGGTTCTTGCCGAAGGTGGTCTTGTTCCAGATGAACCACACGACGATGACGGCCGCGGCCGCCCAGAGGATGATGGTCGGGAACTTGCCCAGTTTTGGGATGATCATGGCGGGGATGGTGCTGTCGATACCGCCGAAGGAGACGCCCTTCGTCGAGTAGGTGACAAGGCCAAAGATGACGAGCATGTTGGCCATGGTCGAGATGAAGGGGTGCATCTTGAACTTCGCGGTGAAGAAGCCGGCGATCGTGGTGAAGATGGTGCACAGCACGATGCAGACGATGAGCGCGAAGAACACGCGGCCCAGGATGGGCATGCCCGTGAAGTCGAAGACCTTCCCGAACACGGAGCCGGTGTTGGGGCCGTTGTGCATGATGATGGTCGCGGCCGTCATGCCCATGCCTACCATACGGCCTATGGACAGGTCCGTGCCGGCCAGCAGTATGAGGCCCGCGACGCCCAGAGCCAGGAACATACGCGGCGAGGCCTGGGACAGGATGTTCAGAATGTTGTTCACGGTGAGCAGCGGCACGCCCTTTATTATGGGCGTGGCTATGCACAGGCCGATGAAGATGATGATTATCGCTATGTACAGGCCGTTGCGCAGGAAGAAGTCGCGGCGGTTGAAGGTGTAGCGGTAGTTCTCCCACTTCTGGGACATGCTCTCGCCGACGGTGAACTTGGACATGCGCAGCAGGTCGATGAGATGGTACTTGTGGTCAAAGGCGGCGTGGCGCCTGTCCTTGATGGTCTGCTTCTCCTTGAGCAGGGACATCTTCGCGTCGAAGAGGCGGTTCTTGTGGACGTACTTCTCGTCCTTGAGCTCCTGCTGGTCGGAGAGCTTGGCCACGGTCTCCTGGTGCTCGCGCTCCAGCTGCTCCACGGCCTCCTTGTACCTCTCCTGGGCCCTGACGTTCTCCTCCGCGCAGCTGGCGACGACGGCCTGATAGTAGGCGCCGTAGTTGGCCTTGAGGTAGCTCTCGGCCTCGGCAATGAGCTTCGCGACCTCGGCCTTGTTCTTGGCCTCGACCTCCTTGGCCTTTTCGAGCTCCTTCTTGAGCTCGGCCGCGCGCTTCTGCTTCTCTTCAGCGGTATAGATGCGGTCGCGCTTGAGGTTCTCAAGGCTGTTCTGTATGTCCAGGACCTTGTCAGTGCCGTTCAGACGCAGGGCGTTTATCTTCTCCTGTATGGCGCCGACGTGCTCGTCTATCGGCGCAAGGAGCTGAGCTTCCTGCTCAGCGGTCAGAATCTTTGTGTTTTCTGCAACCATAAACGTTTTCTCCTACCTTACAGGTATTTTGCGCTGAGTCTCAGGAGCTCCTCCTGGTCCGTTTCCTTCGTGTTCACGATGCCGGAAAGGTGTCCGTTGGACATGACGCCTATGCGGTTCGTGATGCCGAGGATCTCGGGCATCTCCGAGGATACGACGATTATCGTCTTCCCCTGCTTGGCCATGCGGATGATGAGCTCGTATATCTCGTATTTCGCGCCGACGTCTATGCCGCGCGTCGGCTCGTCCATCATAAAGACCTGCGGCTCGCGCTCGAGCCACTTGCCGAATATGACCTTCTGCTGGTTGCCGCCGGAGAGGCTCGTTATCATGTCGTCCGGACCCATGCACTTGGTGCGCATGGTCTTTATCTCCTTGTTCGTGGCCTTCACCATTTTGGGCGTGGAGAGGGCCGGGCCGGACTTGTACTGCCTGAGGTTGGCGATGGTGGTGTTGAAAGTGAGGTCGCATTTGAGGAAGAGGCCGTTGGCCTTGCGCTCCTCGGTTATCATAGCAAAGCCGTGCTCGATGGCTTCCTTTGCGTTCGAGAAGTTCATGAGGCGATTTTTGAAGTACACGCGCCCGGCAGCCCTCGTGCGCACGCCGAAGATCGTCTCCAAAAGCTCGGTCCTGCCCGCGCCGACGAGACCGTAAAGGCCGAAGATCTCGCCCTCCCTGACGTCGAAGCTCACGTCCTGCAAATACGGCGCGTACTTCGTGGAGAGGTGCTGCACGGAGAGGATGGTGTCTCCCGGCTTGTTGTCCACGGGCGGGAAGCGGCTCTCGAGAGAGCGGCCGACCATGGCGGTGATGAGCTCGCCCATGTTGGTCTCCGCCGCGGGCTTCGTCATGACCAGCTTGCCGTCCCGCAGCACGGAGATCTCATCGCAAATCTCAAATATCTCGTCCATCTTGTGCGAGATGTAAATGAGCGAAATGCCCTGGTCGCGCAGCATCCGCATCATCTCAAAGAGCTTGTCTACCTCCTGAACAGTCAGAGAGGAGGTGGGCTCGTCCAGGACTATGACCTGAGAGTTGTAGGAGATGGCCTTGGCTATCTCACACATCTGACGCTGGGAAACGGACATGTTCCGCATGGGCTGGCTGAGGTTCACGGTCATGCCCAGCTTGCGGAAGAGCTCGGAGGCCTTCTTTTTCATGTTCCCCTCGTCTACCACGCCGACGGAACTCGTCGGATACCGGCCGAGGAAGAGGTTGTCCGTCACGTTCCGCTCCAGGCACTGGTTGAGCTCCTGGTGCACCATGGCGATACCGTTTTCCAGTGCGTCCTTAGGCCCGGAGAAGCTTATCTCCTTGCCGTTTAAGAAGATCTTGCCCTCGTCCTTCTGGTAGGTGCCGAAAAGACACTTCATCATCGTGGATTTTCCGGCGCCGTTCTCGCCCATCAGCCCCATGACAGTTCCGCGCTTCACGTCCAGGTTGATATGGTCAAGCACCCGGTTGCGCCCGAAGGACTTGCTCATACCGCGTATTGACAGGACGATGTCGTTTTTCGCATCTGCCATTCTAGTTACTCCCGTTTAAGAATTCTCCGGCTCCTGCCGGTTTTCATCACAAATTGCTATCAGGGGGATGCGTGATCCCCCCAATAGCAAAGGTTTCAGTTAACTGTGAGTTTTACTGCGCGCTGATCACTGGCTCAGGATGCCGGTGTAGGAGGCGGCGTTGTCGGTCTTCACCATGTTGATGGCGAAGGCGTCGTACATGTCGGGGTTGCCCAGACGGTTCGTGATGTTGGACTCGGTCTGGCCGTCGCCGGCTATGTACTCAACGTTCAGGTTCAGCAGGTCGTCGTACTTCTGGAGCAGCGGCTGGTAGGTGGAGCCCAGGAAGTTGTCGGCGGAGTTGTAGATGTTCAGCCAGACGTTCTTGGTCGGGTGGGCAGTCGCGTCGAGCTGGTTGGAAACGGGCTCGTAGGTGACGGTGGAGTCGAGGAAGCTCTCGTAGTTCTCAGCGGTCACGGCCACGTTCAGGGCGTAGTAGCTGCGGGAGGCCTCGTCGTAGTAGAAGACCTCGTCGCTCAGGACATTGCCAGCGTCGTCGGCGGTGCCGATACCGGTGTCGATGTCCACGCCGTCAAGGGCGTTGCGCAGGACGCGGAGGGTCAGGTAGGCCTGCACGTCGGCGTGCTGGCTGATGGTGCCGCCGTAGCCCTCGGCGATGGCGGCAACGGCGTCGGAGTTGGCGTCGTAACCGAAGGTGGGCACGCCCTCAGCCTTGGACCAGGCGAGGAACATGGACATGCCCATGCCGTCGTTGTTGGAGGCGACGACGTCGATCTGGTCGCCGAAGGAGGAAGCCCAGGTGCCGATGGCGTTGCCGGCGGTGGCGGCGTCCCAGGTGGCGCCGGCGGAGTTCTTCATCTCCTGAGAGGCCAGCTCACGGACGATGTAGGTGGTGCCGTTGATCTCGAGCTCGCCGTCCTTGACGTAGGCGGAGGTGCCGTCAATGTTGGTGCCGACGGGGGTGCTGTCGATGACGCCGTCAACCTCGACGGCGGTGCCGAGCGCGCTGCGCACGCCGCGGGTACGGGCGATGGAGTCGTTGTGGCCGATGTCGCCGATGGCCAGGACGTAGCCGATGATGCCGTCGCCGTTGCGGTCGAGGCCCTCGATGTTGTTCTGGATGTACTCAAGGATCATGGTGCCCTGGAGCTCGGCGCCCTGGTTCGCGTCGAAGCCGACGTAGTAGGTGTTGTCGTTGAAGGTCAGAGCGGCCATGTCGAGCTCGCCGGTGGTGCTGTTGGAGGGCTGGCGGTTGAACCAGACCAGGGGCTTATCCTTGTTGGCAACGGTGCCGTCGCCGCTGTCGGCGGGAGCCTCGCTGGCCGGAGCGTCGCTGGCCGGAGCGTCGCTGGCGGGCGCGTCAGAGGGGGTGCCTTCGGTCCCGCCGCAGGCGGCAAGCGCGAAGACCATGACGAGTGCGAGAAGCAGGGCAAGAAGTTTCTTCATGGCAATTCTCCTTTTTCATTTCGAATTGAACAGGGCGGCCTGGCCGCGCCTGTCCCTCATATATAAATCATATTAAAATTTGGTTGGAAAAACAAGGTGAAATATCACTGAAAGGAGGTAGAAAATTTTATTTGAACCTGATAAAATATTAAAAATTGGCCATGAAGAATTATGCAACAAGCACAAGAAATTTACTGTTCAAAGGCGAACAGGGCCTTCTGGCTGTCCATAGAAAACATATTTTCCCTATCCACCACCTGGGTGGATGTATCCACAGTCTTTGCCAGTCCGGAGTCCTGGCCCGTGAGCAGTTTGTAGGCGCTCTCGACGCCGAGGTAGCCCATGGCGTAGGGGTTCTGGACCACAAGGGCGTCCACGCAGCCGTCCTGGAGCCCGTCCACGGTGGCGACGTTGGAGTCGAAGCCGACAAGGAAGACGCTCTCTGACAGGCCCAGCTCCTTCACGGCCTCGGCGGCGCCGACGCTGGTGGGCTCGTTGAAGGCGAGCAGGACGTTTATGTCCGGGTGCTCTTCGAGCATGGCGGTGGTGTCCTCCCGGGCCTTTCCGGCCTCGGCCAGGGTGTTGATGACGGCGGCTATTTCGGCGCGGCCGCTCTCCTCCAGGACGGCGAGCGCGCCGTGCTCCCGCTCCTGGCCGTTGGCGCTGCTTATGTCGTAATTGACGACGCCTACGGTAAGGGGGCCCTCCACGCGCTCAAGAGCGGCGCGCGCGGCCATCTGACCTGCGGCGTAGTTGTCCGTGCCTATGTAGGTGCTGACCATGTCCGAGGCGACGGAGCTGTCTATGGCGACTATCTTCACCCCGGCGCGCGCGGCCTCGTCTATGGCGGAGGCGTTGTTCTCGTAGTCTATGGCGGAGAAGACTATGGCCTCGGCCCCGGCGGCAACGGCGTCCGCGACCATGCGGTTCTGCGTCTCGTAATCCTCCTCCGTATCCGGGCCTATTATGCTCAGGGCGACGTTATACTCCGTTGCGGCTGCCTCGGCCCCGGCGAAGACGGACAGCCAGAACTCCGTCTGTGTGGACTTTGCCACAAGGGCCACGGAATGCTGCCGGAGCTCGGCGCCCGTCCCGCAGCCGGAAAGGAGCAGGGCGCAGAAAAGGATGCAGCAGAGCGCGCGGCTACTTCGTCTCATGGTCGCCCTCCTTTATCTTCGGCATGCGTATCTCGACGCAGGTGCCGATGTCCGGCTCGCTGGTGATGTGCAGGCCGTAGCTTTTGCCGAAATAGATCTTGAGCCTGTCGTTGACGTTCTTGATGCCGATGCCTGTGCGGTCCGTGGGGCCGTGCTGCATGATGGCCTCGATCTGTTCCCCGCTCATGCCCACGCCGTTGTCCCGGACGGAGAAGACGATGTCGTCCCCGTCCTGCCTCACCAGCACGTCTATGCGCCCCTCGTCCACCATGAGGTCCAGGCCGTGGTTGATGGAGTTTTCGATGATGGGCTGGAGGGTTATCTTGTTGCAGTAGTAGCCCAGGCAGTCGGGGTCCACGTCGAAGTCGTAGGTGAACTGGTTTTTATAGCGGTACATCTGGATCTGGAGGTAGCTCTCGGCGTGCTCTATCTCCTTGGCGATGGGTATAAGCTCGTGGCCGCGGCTGATGCTGATGCGAAACAGGCGCGCCAGGGCGTGGACCATGCGCACGGCGTCGGCGTTGCGGCCCTGCTCGCACATCCAGGCGATGGAGTCCAGGGTGTTGTAGAGGAAGTGGGGGTTTATCTGGGCCTGGAGCGCCTTCAGCTCGGTCTTGCGGAGGTTTATCTCCTCCTCACGCACGGTGGTCATGAGCTCCTGTATGCGCAGCACCATGTGCTCGAAGCTGTCCGAAAGCTCCTGCACCTCCCGGGTGCCGCCTACGGGCTTGTAGGCGAAGTGGTCCGCGTCGGATTCGAAGCTCTCCATGGCCGAGGCGAGGCCGCGCAGCGGCCGGCCCAGGAAGCGGAAGAGCAGCCAGCTGGTCAGCAGCGCCGCGCCCAGCACGACCACGGCCAGCAGGCAGGAGAGGCGTATCATGTCGTTCACGTTGCGGTTCACGAGCTCGTCCACGTAGCTGACGCCGACGGCGCGCCAGTCGCTGCCCTCGACGCTCGCCAGGCAGTAGATGACGGTGTCGTCCGCGTAGTCGCCGTCCGCCAGTGCGGCGAGAGCCTCCGTGTCCTCGCTCTTCAGCCCGGCGTAGAGCAGCTGCTGCTGGGGGTGGTAGACGATGTTGCCCTCCCTGTCCATGAGGAAGCAATAGCCGCGCTGGCCGATGCTGACGTTTTTGAGGTAGCTAGAAATGCTGGAGAAGCTGATGTCCAGGGAGACCCATGCGGCCTCGCCCCCGCCCTCAAGCGGGGCGGTCATGGTGACCACCCAGGGATAGTAGCCCTCGAAGATGGTCTCGACGTGCGGGGCCGTCATGTAGGCGCCCTCGCTCTCCCGGGCCGCGCTCAGGTCGAAGGAGAGGTTCTGGAAGATGTTCTCCCTCGGCTCCCGGCCGGGGGACCAGCAGTCGAGCAGCTCGCCCCCGGCGGAGTAGCTCGTGACGGCCACGACGTCCGGGCGGTATTTCAGGAAGGCGGCCAGCAGCCAGTCCCGGCTTTCCCCGCTCTCGGAGACGGACTGCTCGACGAGCTCCATGGCCTGGCCCATGTCCCGGAGATAGCTGCCCACGGTGTTCGAGACCTGGGAGACGGCCTGGGAGCTGCTCGTGCGGGCGCTCTGGACCATGGCGCTCCGGTAGCGGTCGAGAAAGAGCAGGATACAGCACAGCAGGATGATGGCCACCGTGCCGACGACCATGGTGACGAGGATGGTGGTTATGCGCAGCCCGGTGCGCGGAGCCCTGGCGTTCAAGTGGCCTCACCCGGCCTTTCCGCCTCCAGCCTGCGCCTGAGCGCGTTGGGGGACTCGCCGCTGTATTTCTTGAAGCAGTAGCTGAAATAGTGCTGGTCCGTGTAGCCGCAGCGGCGGGAGACCTCCTGGACCCGGAGCGGGGTGGAGACGAGCAGCTCCCGCGCGGCCTCCATGCGCTTGCGGATGAGGATGTTTATGAAGGTCTCGCCGGCGTATTTCTTGATGCAGGCGCTCAGGTGGTTGGGGCTGACGTCGAGCATGCCGCTGATGGAGACAAGGGAGAGCCCGGCGTCCATGTAGTTCTGGTCTATTGCCTCAAGGGCGCGGCGGCACAGCAGGCTCCCGCCCCGGGCGGCCGGGGCGAGGTCGCTTATAAACTGCGCGCCGCCCTCCGAGCGGTCGCCCTGGCGCAGGGCCTCCATAGCCTCGCGGTAGGCCCCGTGCAGCTCTGACAGGCCGCGCACCATGCGGCTGACGCCTATGCGGCAGCGGCGGCCCAGCACGCGCTCCGCCATCTGGGGCAGCTCGTCCGCGAGAATGTGCAGGTACTCGTCAAAGTCCGAGGCATTGCCCAGCAGCACGCTTATTACCTTGCCGGAGGCGAAAAAGCTCACGGAGCGCAGGTACTTCGACGCGAGCCTTTCCACCGAGGCGACAAAGGCCGGGGCCGTGCGGTTCGCGCCCTCCTGATCCAGCAGGGTGGAGACCATTACCGTGTAAAAGGGCCTGTCGTTCCTGTCGCGCAGCAGGCCGCACTGGCGGGCGTAGGCCTCCGCGTGGGCCAGGTCCTCGGACTCGGCAAAGTCGTCCAGCACGAGGGGCATGAGCACGGCGGCACGCACATCCGGACCCTCCGCCCGGGGCGCGCGGCGGAACATGGCGTACTGCGCGTCTATCTTCCTGCGGATGTTCTGCAGCTCTGCGCCCAGGCCCTCCATCGTCAGGGGTTTGAGCATATAGCTGATGATGTTATACTGTATGGCCTGCTTGGCGTACTCGAAGTCGTCATGCCCGCTCAGGAAGGCGATGTTCGTGGCCGGGCGCACCTCGCGCACCTGCCGGGCCAGCTCGATGCCCGAGATGAAGGGCATGCGTATGTCCGTCAGCAGCAGATCCGGCTCCAGCTTTTCGACCAGCTGGAGGGCGTCCAGCCCGTTGCTGGCGTTTCCAACAAGGCAGAAGCCCAACTCCTGCCAGGGTATCATGGTGCAGACGGCCTCCCGGAGCTCGTCCTCGTCGTCCGCGACTATGACGGTGTAAAGCGGCTTCGCGCTCATCTGGACCCTGTCCTTTCCCACGCTCTTCGTGTTTTTTCACCATTATAACAGATAGCCCGTCCGCTCACAAACATTTCCTGCCCGGAAAAAAGAAAGGCCGGAGGGAAAGCCCTCCGGCCTCTATCCGGCGCCTATTTCTGTGCGTGCGCCCGGGCTGAGGCCTCCATGAAAAGCTCATAGACCGGGGCTATGCTCTTGTAGTCCTCCGCGAGCCTGCCCGGCAGCGCCGGGGAAAAGAGCAGCTCCAGTCCGTCCTCGCAATGCGTCAGGCAGGCGCTCTTGAGGTCGAGCCACTCCCGCTCCGCGGCGGAGCTCTCCGGGTATTTGCTGCGCTTGTAGCGCTCGGGTTCGAGCACGAAGGAGCGCTGCGCCTCAAAGGCGCGGCGGGCCTTGCGCCAAGCGGTGGAGTTTTCAAGGATGAGCTGTCTGAGCTCGGCCATCGTCGCGGGCGGGGTCTGGTACCAGCCGCAGCCCCAGCGCAGCAGCCGGGGCGAAAACTCGAACCAGAAACCAGGCAGCTCCTGCTGTTTGGCGCGCAGGAAGGTGAGCCACATGACGTCGCGGAAGATGGGCAGCTCCGGCCCGCGCCGCGTGTCACGCCAGATGCGCGAGATGCTTTTTCCCACCTTCGGTATGCACATTATGGCCGGGTCTATCTCCAGCATGGCCGACGTCAGCGCCGTGACGAGCTCGGCCATGGGCTCGACGACGAGCTTTTCGTATTCCTCCCGGTGCTCATGGAACCAGGGCCGAGAATCCGTCAGCCTGTTGCGCACCAGAAATTCCAGGGTATCGTCGGTAAAAGGCAAGATATGCGCCTCCTCTCCGGGGTATTATAACACAGCGGCGCGCGGGAAGGAACATTTTGTGCTCTGCCGCCGTCTGCTCCCATACGACTTTTTTCGCCCTTTATTTGTGAAGCAAAGTGTGGTAATATATATTGGTATGCCGCTCGGCAATCATCCCATGGAGGTAGATATATGCCCGGCCTTATGAAAAAAATCGACATGTTCTGCTACCGGCACCCCAGGTTCGGCGTGAGGAACCTCATGCTCATCATCGTCATAGGCACGGCGGCGGTCTGGCTGCTGAGTATGATGGACCGCAGCGGGCAGCTCCTCGGCCTGCTGTCCTTCAGCCCCACAGCGATACTGCACGGGCAGATCTGGAGGCTCGTGACCTTCGTTTTTGTGCCTACAAACAGCGGCATCTGGCTGCTCATCTCCCTGTACTTCTATTATTTTGTCGGCTCCGTGCTGGAACGGGAGTGGGGCGCGGGGCGTTTCACCATCTTCTACCTCTCCGGCATGCTGCTCACCATCGTCTATGGCTTCATCGTCTACTTCGCCGCGGGCCTGCCGGTGCCGCTGTCCACGGTATACATCAACTACTCGCTTTTCTTCGCCTTTGCAACTCTCTATCCGGACAACATGGTGCTGCTTTTCTTCTTCATCCCCCTCAAGATGAAGTGGCTGGCCTGGCTGGATGCGGCCTATTTCGCCTACAGCATCCTGGACGGGCTCATCAGCCTGCCCGGAACCCTGAAACTGCTGGGCATCATGCCGGTCATCGCCATTTTGAACTACCTGCTCTTTTTCGGCAGCACGCTGGGCGGCCTGTTCCGCCCCCGCGCTGCGCGGCGCAAAACGGTGAACTTCCAGCAGGAGCTGCACCGCATGAAGAAGGACGCAAAGCAGAAAAACTACATGCACAAGTGCGCCGTCTGCGGCCGCACGGACGCGGATTACCCGGAGCTTGAGTTCCGCTACTGCTCACGCTGCGCGGGCTATCACTGCTTCTGCCAGGACCACATAAACAACCACGTACACTTCACGGAGTAATACGCGGGAACAGAAACTCATACTCTGATATACAAACTATCTGGTGGTGGGAAAATGGGAACGAGACAAACTCGCGGCAGGCGGAGGTACAACCCCGGCCATGTGAAGATCGTCGTGCAGTACTCCATCGCGGCGCTGCTCGTCGTGGTGCTCTGCATCGTGGTGGGCAAGAACATAGCGCTCAATCGCGCGGACAAGCCCGGCCCCACGGATGAGCCGACCGTGACCGCCCCCGTGGGCGGCGGGGACGAGCATGAGACGCCCGAGCCCGGCGGCGAGACTGAGAGCCCAGCGCCCGAGGAGACCCCCGTCTCCACGCCCGAGCCGGAGCCCTTCGAGCCGCACAGCGTGGACAGCACCGCCTCCGGCAACTACCTGCAGGAGACGGGCATCATGCTCGACGGAGAAATGGTCACCGAGGGCTATGAGGACGACACGGGCATCTACTTCGGATACCCCGAGGAGTACAGCGCCCTGCCCGGCGTCATAACCTTCCGCGGCAACAACTTCCGCGACAGCGCCGCCTACGGCACGGCTAACATCACGCAGAAGCAGTTCGGCAAGAGCTGGACTGCCACGACCGGCTCCCTCACGGCGCCCGACGGGGCCTTCTGGTCCGGCAACGGCTGGACGGGCCAGCCCCTCATCGTCGAGTGGCCCAAGGAGACGCGGCAGATCATGAACATGTACGACTGGGCCAAGCAGGCGGAAACCCTCGTGGAGGTAGTATACCCCGCCATGGACGGCTACATCTATTTCCTTGAGCTTGAGACCGGCAAGCCCACGCGCGACTCGCTGAACCTCGGCTTTACCTTCAAAGGCACAGGCACCCTGGACCCGAGGGGCTATCCGCTGCTCTACGTCGGCAGCGGCTACAACAGCTACAACGGCACCTCCCACGTCTTCGTGGTGAGCCTCATAGACTTCTCCATCCTCTACGAGTTCGGCGCGGCCGACGGTTTCGCCCTGCGCGGCTGGCCGATGTACGACTCCGCGCCCCTCATTGACGCGGAGACGGATAAGCTCATCTACTGCGGCGAGAGCGGCGTCATCTACATCATCACCCTCGGCACGCAGTACGACGAGGAGGCGGGGACCATCTCCGTGAATCCGACGCGCGCGGCAAAGTGGCGCTATAAGTCCATCCGCTACGCGAGCACCGGGCAGTACTGGCTGGGCTTCGAGGCCTCGCCCGTCATCTGGCAGGGCCATCTCATCTGCCCCGACAACGGCGGCCATCTCATCTGCCTCGACCTTGACACCCTGACCGTGGACTGGGTGCAGGACACCCTGGACGACACGAACTGCACGCCGGTGCTGGAGATCGAGGACGGCCACCCGTACATCTACGCGAGCACCTCCTTCCATCTCGGCTGGCGCTCCTACAACACGGCGACGGTGCCGGTGTGGAAGATAGACGCGGTGACGGGGGAGATAGTCTGGCAGACGGACTACGAGTGCTACTCCGTGGCGGAGCTCTCCGGCGGCACGCAGGGCAGCATTGCCGTCGGCAAGGAGAACGTTTCAGACCTCATCTACGTCCCCATAGCGCGCACGCCTACGGCCAGCGGCGGCAAGCTGGTGGCTCTGGACAAGGAGACGGGGGAGCAGGTCTGGGAGTTTGTGACGCAGGTGTACAGCTGGTCCACCCCAACGCTGGTGTACGACCAGAACGGCGACGCGTATGTGCTCTACTGCACGACGGGGCACTATATCTATCTGCTGGACGCCCGCACGGGCGAAATGCTGGACTCCGAGAACCTGGGCGGCCTTATAGAGGCATCGCCGGCGGTGTACGGCAACTGGCTGGTAGTGGGCCATCGCAGCGGGACGATATACGGCATCGAGCTGACCTGACAAAAAAACAGCGCGGCGGGCAAAAAAAGGCTTGCAATCCCCGCCGCGCTGTGCTATTATAACAAGGCTAAAGACACCCGGGTGTGGCGCAGATGGTAGCGCGCTTGAATGGGGTTCAAGAGGCCGCTGGTTCAAATCCAGTCACTCGGACCAGGAAAAGGAGGAGCTTGAGGCTCCTCTTTTTTCATACTCGATTTGAACCAGCGGCCTCTTGGCGCCGCGAGGATGGGGGAAATCTAAATGACGACTTCAAGCATAAGGGCGAAGATAGACTGCCCCATCGAGAGAGTTTGGGCAGTGGTCACGGCGGTGGACGACTACTCCTGGCGCAGCGATTTGAGCGGCACGGAGATCCTGGACGAGAGGCGCTTTGTCGAGTACGCAAAGGGCGGCATTGCGACAACATTTACGGTCACAGCCATGGAGACGTGCAGGCGCTGGGAGTTCGACATGGAAAACGCCAACATGACGGGACACTGGAGCGGGGTTTTTACGGCCGGGGACAGCGCGACGGAGATCGAGTTCACGGAGTGCGTTGAGGCAAAGCGGCTGCTCATGCGGCCTTTCGTGAAGGCCTACCTCAAAAAACAGCAGGCCCGCTTCGTGGCCGACCTCAGACGCCGCTGCGAGGGGGCCGGGCGGTGAAGGGCTTTGCGCCCGGCGGCTGAGGTTGAAAATAGCATGAAAAACCCCGGGCCGTCGGTTTACGACGGTCCGGGGCTCTGTCCGGGCTTATTCGCCGCGGCGCTTTTCGGCTAGGGCGGCGGATTCCTTGCCGCTCAGGTGCTCGGCGCGCAGCTCCAGGACGCACAGGCTGTCCCAATAGCCGTCTATGGCGGCGGCGCGGTGTTCGGCGCTGTCATCGGGGGCGAATTTCTGCGCAAGGAGCTCTATTGCGCGGCGCTTTTCTGCGCTCTCCGTGAGTTCCCGGACGCGGCCGAAGACGATGACGCTCCGGTAGTCCGTCGAATAGTCCTCCGGTACGACCTCGCTGCTGTCCACGACGCAGAAGGACGCGCGCGGGCAGGCCTTCACGGCCTCATACTTGTGTCCGGCGCGGGCACAGTGGAAATACAGCGAGCCCTCGTGCCAGAGGTAATTGAGCGGCACGGCATATGGCCAGCCCTCGTCGCCCAGCACGGCCAGGACGCCGTGGCTCCCGCGCGCGAGTATTGCGAGGCTCTCGGCCTCGGGCAGGGCCTGGCGGCCCCGGCGCATGTTTCTGAACATACTATACCTCCTATATCTCAGGCAGCGGCACCTCATCCTCCAGCAGGACGCGGCCGAAGCTGCAGACCGGCGCGCCCCCGGCGGCGGGCAGGCGGATGTCGAGCCCGCTCCGGCGGCGGTTCACCGCAAAGAGATAGACATTCCCAGCCCAGTCCTCGCAATACTGCCGCAGCACCATGTCGCCGCCGGCGAAGAAAAGCCCCACGTCCCCGTCGCGTATCTCCGCGCCGCGCTTTATGAGCGCGATGCCGCCGGGCCTCACATAGGGCTCCAGCTCGTCACCCTCCACGCGCAGGGCAAAGTCCGCCTCCGAACCTTCGGGCAGGGGGTAGTCCTCCCACAGCTTTTCCAAGTTCATCACCCAGGACAGCGTATCATCCCCGAGCCCGGCTGTCAACGCCGCGTTGCAAATCCGCCGCCGCGGGTGTAAAATGGAGGCGGGAAAAACTAAAAAGCGGAGGTGCCGTATGAACGAAGCCATGATAAACCTCCTGACCCGCCGCAGCGTCAGGAAGTACAAAAAAGAGCAGATATCGGATTCCGAGCTCCAGGCCGTGCTCGGGGCCGGGACCTACGCGCCCACGGCGCGCGGCGCGCAGTCGCCGCTCATCGTCGCCGTGCAGAACGCGCAGGACATTGCGCTCATGAGCCGCCTGAACGCCGCCGTCTGGGGAAAAGCTGACTTCGACCCCTTCTTCGGGGCGCCGACGGTCGTAGTCGTCTTCGCCGAGGCAGGCAACCCCAACGGCGTGCAGGACGCCTCGCTGGTCATGGGGAATATGCTCAATGCGGCGCACGCGATCGGCCTCGGCTCCTGCTGGATAAACCGCGCGCGGGAGGTTTTTGAGATGCCCGAGGGCAGGGCCCTGCTGGAGAAGTGGGGCGTCGAGGGTGACTGGGTCGGCGTCGGCAACTGTATCCTCGGCTACGCCGACGGCCCGGAGCCGCAGCCCATAGCGAGGAAAGAGGGCTACTACCGCATAATAAAATAAGCGCAGCCGCCGCCCCATGCCGGGGCGGCGGCTTTTTTCAGCTTGTGAAATCCACTCCGCCGTCCTCCGCGGAGAAGAACTGCAGCGCGTCCTGTCCCAGCCAGAAGGCGCGCCCGCCCTCCAGTGCGGTGCGGACGGGGTATTGCAGCAGGCTCTCCTGGTGGCGGTAGTTTATCCCGCTGTCCACGATGGTCATGACGGACGAGGCGGCCTCTATGCTGTAGCAGACATAGCCGCGCGCGCCCTCCGCCCCGCGCGGGAAGGAAAAGCCGAAGCTGAAGGTGTAGCCGTCGTCGCCCGGCTCGCACACGGCGGGGGAGGAGACACGGCTCTCGCCGTCCTCGGTATAGAGCAGGCGCAGGTGGGGCGGGTTTTTGAGGTCTATCCACCAGTTTGAAATGCGGTTTGCGGCCCAGAGCACTATGCTCTCCGTGCCGGGGAAGCTGGCCTCGCCCTGCCAGTCGAAGTGCTGGATGAGCAGCCAGTGCTCGTACCAGCTCTCCTCCTCGGGCATGCGGACCGCTACGCCTGTGCTGCGCAGCGCGGAGCCGTCGTCCAGGCTGAACTCATCGACGTGCGCGTCCACCGCTTCGGCCTCGGCGCAGAGGAGCAGGTCCTCGTCCGCCAGGTCCGCGAGGACATATTCGGGCATGCCCAGGCCGAGGAGCTTTTCTGCGATGGCGGCGGCTTCCTCCCCGCGCGCGGGCTGCTCTTCCCAGTCCATGTGGTAATGCCCGAAGCACAGCAGGCCCAGGGCCATGAGCGCAGCCGCGATGAGCGCGAGCAGCGCGCACAGCTGCCCGTCCGTCAGGCGCACCGGCGCGGCCTCTATGGCGTAGCCCACCTCGTCCAGCTGCCGCGAGAGCTTCGAGAGCGAGACGACGATGCCGATGAAGGCGGCGACCATGAGAACGCCCAGCAGACTGATACTGCCGCCCAGGAGCATGGCCGCGAGGGCCAGGACGTAGATGGCGGCGTACCAGAGCATGAGCAGGCCCGCCGCCGGGGCGCGCGGCTCCAGCCCCACTGCGGCCTTCGCAGCGATAAGACCCTGCCAGAAGCCCAGCGTGACGCCGAAGACGGCAATGGCCGAGAGGACGGTCAGCGCCGCGTTCAGTTCCTCCGAGCGTATGGCCGTGGCGCCGAGGCCGAGGGCTAAGGCCTGCATGGCGCAGCGCAGCGCGGCGGCATGATAGGCAAGGCGGAAGTGGCAGTTCGCACCCCTCAGCGTGCGGAAGCCCAGCAGCATGAGCGCGCAGCCCAGGCTGGGCAGGATATAGTTGAGGCCCAGGAAGTTGAAGGTGATGGCCGTGAGGCCGAGGCCCCAGAGCACCTGCACCATGGCCTTGCGCCAGGGGCTGACGGCACGCACCACATCCTCGGGCGGGGCGGCGCCGACGGCCTCGTCAAGCAGAGAGTCCAGGCGTTTTTCATCCATTCCGCTCACCTCCCAGCGCGGCGCCGAGGCGCTTCTTGATGCGGTAGAGCCGCCCCTCCACGGCCCGGGGGCTGAGGCCCAGCTCCGAGGCTATCTGCGCCGTGGGTTGGCGATAGTAATACTTGCGGTATATGAGCGCACGTTCGCCGGGCGGGAGGGCGGCTATGGCGCGGCGCAGCTCGTCTATCTCCTCTGCGGCGATGACGGCCTCCTCAGGGCCGGGCTGGGCGGCGGGGCCGTCCGGTAGGGCCTCGGCTGCGCGCGCTGCCCGCGCGCGGTTGAGCGCCGCGTTGCGCGCCGCGGCAGTTATGTAGGCGCGCCACGAGCCGCGGGCGGGATCAAAGCCGCCGATGCCGTCCCAGATACGCATGAGCACCTCCGAGAGGCAGTCCTCCCGGTCGCGCTCGTCGGGCAGGAGGGGGGCTATGACGTAGCGCAGCAGCGCGCCGAAATGCCGCAGCAGCTCCTCGGCCCCGCGCTCGTCCCGGGCCCTAATGAGTTCTATTATCTCGCTCTCGCCCATGCCGCGCACCCCCTTTCCTTACTCTACTCTATAATACACGATTTTTGGGGGAATCCCATGCACGATGCAGCGATTTTTTGGGGGATTTTTATTGCGCCCGGCCCCGCCGGGCGCAAAAGGGGGGACCCCCGGCGAGGGTCCCCCCTTTGACCCCCTCCTGCGCTTCATTAGCACAAGAGAAAGTTCCGCGCGCGGCGGCGCGCGGCCAGGGCTCCGCCCCTGGACCCCGCCCGCTTTTTTGTAAAAAAGCGGGGCAAAAAACTTTTACGCTTTGGCTATGCGGCGGAGGGGAGGGTGAGCTCGATGGTGCCGCGCTCGTCGGTGCGCAGGAGGGTGATGCCCTCGGCCTCCAAAAGCTCCACGACCTCCTCGTGAGGGTGGCCGTAGCTGTTGTCCGCGCCGCAGCTGGCGATGGCAAGGCTGGGGCGCGTAAGACGCAGGATCTCCTCGTCCGTCGAGCTGGAGCTGCCGTGGTGGCCGAGCTTAAGTACGTCGCAGCTGAGGTCGAAGCCCCCCAGCGCGGCGCAGTCGGCCAGCGCGCCTGAGGAGATGTCGCCCGTGAAGAGTATGGCGCTGCCGCCGTACTCCACCCGCAGAACAAGGCTGGAGTCGTTCAAATCGTCCCCCCAGTCGGAGACGGGGCCGACGAACTGGAATTCCGCCCCGCCCAGGGTGAAGACGCTCCCCAGGGGCGGGACCGTTATGTACAGGCCGCGCTCCGCCGCCGTGTCCTCAAAGCGCGTGAAGGCGCCGGAGGAGTCAAACTCCGTATAGGGAGCAAAGAGCGTGCCGATCTCAAAACCCTCTATGATGTCGTCCAGACCGCCGCAGTGGTCCTCATGCGCGTGGGTGCAGACGACGTAATCGAGCCGGTCCACGCCCCTGGAGCGCAGGTAATCCGCCACAGCGCCGCCCGCAGAGCTGATGCCGGCGTCTATGAGCAGCGTCTCGCCCCCGCAGGAGACGAAGGCGCTGTCGCCCTGGCCCACGTCTATGAAGGCGGCGAAGAGCGCGTCCTCCGGCGGCGGGGTCGTCACGAGCTCCGCGCCCGGCCCGCCGCCGCCCCAGCTCACCAGCCCCAGCTCGGAGCCCAGCCACATGAGCAGCAGCGCCAGGGCGAAGACCAGCGTCCCCACGAGGCTGCCGCGCTTTTTGCCGCCCTGCCTGCGTCTTGCCATATCCTTTCCCCTTTCCCTTCCGCGCCCGGGATGAAAAAAGGCTGCTGCCCGAAGGACAGCAGCCTTTTTGCCGGGCCTTTATTCTATGCCCGCCGGGGCCTCTATGCTGTCTATGGCGTCGAACTCCGAGAGATCGAGGCTCACTGAGACGGAGCTGTTCTCCAGCCCCGCGCCCTCCGACTCGAACACGCCCTGCATGAAGCCGCCGACTATCTGGCTCATGTCGAACTCATAGCGCACGGGCGCAAAGGTCTCGGCGTCCAGCCAGATGCTCATGGGCATGCTGCCCTGGAACACCGTGTCCGCGCCTGCGCCGTAGCTGGACAGCATCTCGTCCATGCCGGAGAGCTCCACGGCCCGGCCGAGCTGGTCGCCGCTCAGCTCGCCGTCGTAGCGGTAGAGCTTGACGCCGTCGCGCTCCTCCTCGCCCGTGTAGGCGAAGCTGTCGGCCACGCTGAGATAGAACTCCACGCTCTCCACGGCGTTATACTGCGCGATCTGGTCCTCGGGCAGGTCCTGCCGGGTCCACTCCGCGCCGTCGGCGCTCACGTAGGCAGCGTAGCCGTCGCCCTCCTGGCGGATGTAGTAGTAGATGTCCATATCTATGCCCATGATGTCGAGGTTCATGGTGGCATAGGCGGTCAGGGGCTCCGCCACGGTCTCGGTGCTCATGTCCATGTTCGTAGTGACGTCCATGCGGTCGTCACCGGTGACGATGGTGTAGCTCATGTCCATTGACATGTCTACTTTGGCGCTCTTGAGGCCGGCCGCGGTCTCCTGCGCCTTGGCGAGCGAGGCCGCGACGTCGGAGGGGTCGGCCGCGCCGCAGGCGGCAAGGCCGCAGAGCAGGGCAAGGCAGAGCGCAAGGGATAGCAGCTTTTTCATCTTGTCATCCTCCCCGTGTATTATCGTGCATCGTCTTCCGGCTCCCGCGCCTTGACGACCTTGAGCCGCACGAACTCCTCGCGCTCCTTTTCCTCCAGCGCGTCGGAGATGCGGGCGATCTCGGAATCGAGACCGGGTATGACGATGTTCTGCAGGGCGTTGGCCCGTTTCTGGGCCTTCTTGATGGCATAGGCCAGGCGGTAGATGCAGTTTTCCGTCTCGGCCAGCTCGCGTATCAGCTCCTTGACCTCCGCAAATTTGAAATAGGCGTCGTCAAGGTCCGAGCTCGTGAAGGCGAGGCCGTAGGGCGGGCCGGAGGGCTCCTCCGGCTCGGCGCTGACGACGGGCAGCTCCACGCCCATGACGCTGCGGAAGCGGATGGAGAAGCTGTCGTCTATCGGAACGGCGTTCGCGCCGCTCTGGGCGGAGCCGCCCATGGAGATCTCGGCCAGGCGCATGGAGGCGTAGGCCTCGGAGAAGGTGGAGTCTATGCGCTCCTGCAGGTCCTCCGCCTCGTCCATGAGCTCCATTATTTCGCGTATGAGGATGTTCCGCTTGCGGTCCATGAGCTCGTAGCCGTTGTCGGCCAGCGCGCGGGAGCGCTTCGCGGCGTTGAGGTTGCCCTTGGTGGGCGCTGTCTGAGCCAAGCTCTCACCTCCCCTTCAGGAATGTCCGCGCCGCTCAGAGCTTGTGCGGCAGCTGGACGTAGTGCTCGTCAAGCGTCTTGTCGGAGACCCTGGAGAGCGCGTCGCGCGGCAGGATGGACAGCAGCTCCCAGCCCAGGTCCAGCGTGGCCTGGATGCTCCGGTCCTCATACATGCCCTGGGTTATGAAGCGCCGCTCCAGCTCCGCGCCGAATTTGAGGCTCAGCTTGTCGGTCTCCGAAAGCTCATCCTCACCTATGACGGTGGCGAGGCTGCGCGCGCTCGCGACCTCGGAGTAAGAGGCGAAGAGCTGGTTCGAGAGGTCCGGGTGGTCGGCCCGCGTGAAGCCCTCGCCCGTGCCGTCCTTCATGAGTCGGGAGAGGGAAGGCAGGATGCTCACAGGCGGGTAGATGCCCTTTTGTGCCAGCTCGCGCGAGAGGACTATCTGACCCTCGGTGATATAGCCCGTGAGGTCGGGGATGGGGTGCGAGATATCGTCGCCCGGCATGGTGAGGATGGGCACCAGGGTGACGCTGCCCGGCTTTCCCCTGATGAGCCCCGCGCGCTCATAGATGGAGGCGAGGTCTGAGTACATGTAGCTCGGGAAGCCCTTGCGGGAGGGTATCTCGCCCTTGGAGCTGGAGAACTCGCGCAGGGCCTCGCAGTAGAAGGTCATGTCGGTCATGACGACGAGGACGTGGTAGCCCAGCTCGAAGGCCAGGTACTCCGCCGCCGTCATGGCGCAGCGGGGCGTCAGCACGCGCTCTATGATGGGGTCGGAGGCCATGTTGAGGAATATGACCGTCCTGCCCAGGGCGCCGGACTCGGCAAAGTCGCGGCGGAAGAAGTCGGCCGTGTCGTTCTTGATGCCCATGGCGCAGAAGACGGTGACGAACCTCGCGTCGTCGCCCTCCGTGGCGATGACGCGGGCCTGGCGGACTATCTGGGCGGCCAGCTCGTTGTGGCTCATGCCCGCGCCGGAGAAGATGGGCAGCTTCTGTCCCCTTATGAGGGTGCAGGTCGCGTCTATGGAGCTGATGCCCGTGAGGATGAAGCTCCGGGGATACTCGCGGGAGACGGGGTTTATGGCAGCGCCGTTTATGTCCCGGCGCTCCGCGGCGTAGACCTCGCTGAGGCCGTCTATGGGCCGGCCCGTGCCGTCGAAGACGCGGCCGAGTATCTCGCCGGAGAGGGCGATGGTCATGGGTTTGCCCATGAATCTCGTGCAGGCGCTCTGCATGTCTATGCCGCTCGTGCCCTCAAAGGCCTCGATGACGACGCGCTCGCCGTCTATGAGGATGACCCTGCCGCGGCGGCGGCTGCCGTCGGGGAGGATGACCTCGGCCAGCTCGTCATAGGCCGCGCCCTTCACGCCGTCGAGCGCGACGAGGGAGCCCTTTATCTCGGAAAGACCTGTGTATTCTATGCGCATTCAGCCACCCCCTATGCGTTTGCGCGGCGCACGGAGGCCACGGCGTTGTCCACAAGCTCCATGAACTCGGCTGCCGGCTTGCCGCCGCCCAGCTCGAACTTCATGCGCTCCAGCGCGGTGAAAACGCCTGTGTCCACCAGCTGCCGCAGAGGTATGTTCTGCGCGACGAGGTCCTTCGCCCCGTCGTAGAGCCGGAGGATGACGCGCAGCATGGACATCTGGTCCGCCGGCTTCATGTAGGTGTCCGTCGCGTGGAAGGCGTTCTGCTGCAGGAAGCCCTCGCGGATGACCTTCGCCGTCTCGATGATGAGCTTCTGATCGTCGGGCAGGATGTCCGCGCCTATGAGCTTGACTATCTCCATGAGGGAGCTCTCCTCGTTGAGCAGGGCCATGATGCGCACGCGCAGCTCGGTGAAATCCTCGCCGAAGTTCTCGCTGTACCAGGGTATGAGGTCGTTGAAATACTCGGTGTAGGAGTTGTTCCAGTTTATAGAGGGGAAGTGGCGCGCGTAGGCGAGGGAGCGGTCGAGCGCCCAGAAGCAGCGGACGAAGCGCTGGGTATTCTGGGTGACGGGCTCGGAAAAGTCGCCGCCCTGGGGCGACACGGCGCCTATGACGGTCACGCTGCCCTCCGTGCCGGAGAGCGTATCCACAAAGCCTGCTCGCTCGTAGAAGCCGGCCAGGCGGCTGGGCAGGTAGGCGGGGAAGCTCTCCTCCGCAGGCATCTCTTCGAGGCGGCCGGAGATCTCGCGCAGGGCCTCGGCCCAGCGGGAGGTGGAGTCCGCCATGAGCGCGACGTGGTAGCCCATGTCGCGGTAGTATTCGGCTATGGTCATGCCCGTGTAGATGGAGGCCTCGCGGGCCGCGACGGGCATGTTCGAGGTGTTCGCGACGAGGATGGTGCGCTCCATGAGCGGACGGCCCGAGCGGGGATCCTTGAGCTCCCGGAACTCGTCTAGCACCTGGGTCATCTCATTGCCGCGCTCGCCGCAGCCGAGGTAGACGATGATGTCCGCGTCCGACCACTTGGCGAGCTGGTGCTGTACGACGGTCTTGCCCGCGCCGAAGGGGCCGGGTATGGCCGCGCAGCCGCCCTTGCCCACGGGGAAGAGCGTGTCTATGACCCTCTGGCCCGTGACGAGGGGCCTGTCTATGGGCCGCCTGTCGGCAAAGGGCCTCGGCTCGCGCACGGGCCACTTCTGGGAAAGGCACAGCGGCGTGCGCTCGCCGCGCGCGTCCTCCACGTAGGCTATGGGTTCCGTCACCGTGTAGCTGCCCGAGGGCTTCACCTCCACGGCCCTGCCCGAGACGCCGGGGGGGACCATGGAGCGGTGCTCTGTCATCTCGCTCTCGCGGCATTTGGCGAAGAACTGCCCCGGTCGGAGCTCATCGCCCTCCTTTATGAGGACCTCGACCTCCCAGAACTTCTTCTCGTCCAGACTCTCGATGTTGATGCCCTTCGTGATGAAGCTGCCAGCCATGGCCTCTATGGCCTGGAGCGGACGGCCTATGCCGTCGAAGATGCCGCCTATCATGCCGGGGCCGAGGCGGACGGACATGGGCTCGTTCGTCGGGAAGACGGGCTCCCCGGCCGTGAGGCCGCCGGAGTCCTCGTAGATCTGGACGATGCTCTCCTCCCCGGCGGAGGAGACGACCTCGCCGAAGAGCCTCTGCTCGCCCACGTAGACAAGGCTCATGCGCGGCAGGCTGCGCCCCCCGCGGACCTTGATGACGGGGCCGTTTACCCCGTGGATGTAATACTCCGTTTTATTGCCCATCTGCGCCCTCCAGACTGAAGCCGGTTATCTCCGAGAAGCGGCCCTCAAGGTCTTCAAGCGCCGCGTCAAAGGAGAGATCTATCTTCCGGCCTTTCTCCGCGCACTCGAACACGAGCCCGCCGAGGGAGAAGCCCCCCTCCTCAAAGCTGAGCCGCACCCCGGGGGAGGCGGCGTTCAGGCTCTGGGCAAAGCGCATATCCTCGCGCCGGAGCAGGACGCGCGCGCTCCGGGCGCCGGGAACAGCGTCCAGCGCGCGCCAGAGCTGCTCTTTCAGCGTATTGCCGTACTCGGGCTGCTCCGGCAGCTCCAGCACGCGGCGGCGCACCTCGGCAAAGACGTCGTCCGCGCAGTCCTCGCGGAACTGGAGCAGGCTGCGCTTCGCGGCGAGGCCCTCAGCCACGATGCGCTTGTTTTCACGCACCTTGGCGTCGGCCAGGGCGGAGGCCCGGCGCTTGGCGGCGGCCGCGGCCAGATCCGCGGAGTAGGCCTCCATGGCCTCGCGCTCCAGCTGCTCGGTTTCCGCGTTTATCTTTGCCGCGCGCTCCTGGGCGGCGGCGGTCACGGCGGAGGTGAAGGCCTTGAGTTTGCTTTTTTCCTCTTGCATATGCCGCCCTCCTAGATCTTGATGCCTATCGCCTCGTTTATGAGGCGGGTGATGTAGTCCCTGGCGCGCACGGAGCCGCGGCTGTCCGCGATGACGTTCACGAGCGGCCTGCCGGCAGAGAGCTTCAGCTCATCCAGCCGCTCCCGGCTGAGCGCGTAGCAGCCCTCCGTGATGATGAGGATGGCGATGCCGCTGTCCGCGCAGACCCGGCTCACGGCGGCGTCCACGTCCTTTTTTGTGGAAGCGTGCAGGCCCTCTATGCCGGCCAGACGCATGCCGGTCAGCACGTCGGGGTCGTCCGTGATGCAGAAGCAGCGCATCAGAACAGGAGGATGACGATGGCGATGAGCAGGCCGTAGATGGCGATGCCCTCGGCCATGCCGACGAAGACTATGGATTTGCCGAAGCTGCCCTCGTTCTCGGTCAGGGCGCCGATGGCGGCGCAGGCGGAGTTCGAGACGGCGATGCCCGAGGCGATGCCGGAGATGCCGACGGCGAGGGCGGCGGCGAGATAGCCTATGGCCTTGGTCCAGTCGGTGCTGCCCGCGACGGCGGCGGCCTCGGCCGCGTCGTTGGCCGCGGCTACGCCCTGGCCGAGGAAGACCACGGCGGTGGCGAACATGACGAGGAAGAAGCCGCAGAGGTTGGCGATGAGCGGCTTTTTCACGCTCTTGCCGGCCTTGGCGCGGCGGGCGATGAGCCAGAGGGGCAGAACTATGAACACGAGGACGGCGACGAGGGGGCTGATGAGCTTGATAAGCATAGTAGGAACCTCCGATTTATCTGATGTGTTTATAAGGCGGTGTCAGGCGGCGCGCTGGGCGGGGGAGGAGTAGTCTATGTGCGCGGGGGCGAAGGCCTCGCCCCGGCCGGTGTAGAAGCGGCCGAACAGCTCGTAAAACTCCAGCCTCAGCGCCTGGATGCAGACGAGCGCGGCCTCTATGCCCATGACGATGATGTTGCCGATGACGAGGCCGAAGATGGAGTAGCCCCCGCTCGTCTCGGACAGGGCATAGACTATGAGCATCATTATGGCGTGGCAGATGGCATAAGTGCCGACTCGCAGGAAGCTCAGGCAGTTCGACAGCCAGCTCAGGAAGGCCTCGAAGAGCTCGAAAAAGCCTTCGAGTATCATCATCCCGACGGAGGTCTTGTGCCCGTGCTCGGCGGGGGCGAGACCCATCATGCTGATGAGCGGCTCCCCGAACCAGATGGAGAGCAGCAGCAGCGCGAAGACGAACCAGACGGCGCCCGTGGAGAGCAGGCCCGTGGCAAAAAGCGCGTCCGAGGCGGCGCAGCCCACGATGCCCGCGAGGAACAGGACGCCGGTGACGCCGTTTGCGGAAAAGAGGGCCTTGCGGTAATCCTTCTGCCGGAAACCGGTGATTATATTCAGCACGCCGCTGATGAGGATGAGCACGACGCCGACGCCGGCCGTGAAGAGCAGGATGGTCACGACCCCGTCGCCCTCCAGCACCTTGAAGCCGGGCAGCAGGTGTTCGTTTCCGAAGACGCTGCCGTAGACGAAGCCGAACACCACGGCCGAACAGCCCACGGCGGCCAGTATGCGCCCGAGCCACATGCCCTTTTTCTTCAGCAGGAAAAGGCCGAAGAGCACGAGCACCGCGCCCTGGCCCACATCCCCGAACATGAGCCCGAAGAGCAGGCAGTAGGTGATGAACATGAAGACGCGCGGGTCGCTCTCCCCATAGGCGGGGGCGCCGTACATCTGCACGAAGGGCGCAAAGATGCGGGAGAAGAAGCCCTGGCTGAACTTGACCGGCACGTGGCCGATGTCCGCATGGCCGGGCTTGTCGAGGCTGCAGGCGCAGCCGAGCCCGTCGGCGGCGGCCTTGAAGGCCTCAAGCCTGCCCTCGGGCAGCCAGCCGCAGAGGTAGAAATCCTCCCCGCTCACGGCGGCAAAGCGGCGCAGGTCGTGCGCCTCGCTCATGAAACGCAGCCAGGAGTAGCAGCTGAGCAGGTCCGCCCGTTCCCTCTCGCGCAGCGCGTCGAGCTCGGCGGTAAGCTGGGCGGCCTGACGGCGCGCGTCCTCGGCCTCCTGACGCAGCTGGACGATGCGCTCGGCGGGGATGCCGGTGAGGCCGGCGGCATTGGGTGCGTTCTCGGGCTGGAAGCCGAAGTCGCGCAGCCGGTCCTCCTCCCTCAGCGCCGCGCCAGGCAGGGTCAGCAGGATGCAGCAGACCCGCCCCTCGCTGAAGCCGGAGCGGAAGAGGAAGGCCCCGCGTTCGTTCTCGGCCTCGGCGCGGACCTCGTCCCAGAGCTCCTCCTCTATGGTGCCGAAGCGGAGCTTCAGGTGCTTCACGGCCAGCAGCTCCTCCAGATCGACGGTGAGCAGCGACAGGGGTTCGAGCCGGCCTATGAGCTCCTCGTTGTCCGTGGCGAGGCTTAACTCGGCGTTCCGATGAGTTATGACGCGCGCTGCCTCGCCGGAGGCGGCGGAGATGTATTTCTCGCAGCCTTCGAGGTCGTAGCCCCGGCCCTCGAACTCGCCGAAGGCGGGTTTTATGCCCAGCTTCGTCAGCAGCGCGAGGACGGAGCTGAGCGCCGGGCGGTAGGGGTCCTCCCCCGTGGGCGTGACAAGCTCGCCCCGTCCGAACACCTCGGAGGCGGGCATGGGGTGGAACTCCATGCCGAGCACGAGACCGCGTATGGCCTCGTCCAGCCTGTCGGCAGGGCCGGAAACGACGGCCCTTAGCATCTTTTCTGTTGCCAAGCATCAGCCCCCCTTGGGAAGTGGATTTTAAAGGATATAGTTTGCGGGGCTAAGCCCGTATTGCAGCGCTATGAAGGCGCGGCGGAGCATGTCCGCCTCGTTTTCCTTGAGGGTCAGGAAGGCGTCCACGACGCAGAGATTCGGCGTGCCGTGCATGACCTTGCGGTAGAAGGCGGTCTCCGCGGCGCGCATGAGCTGCTCAGGCGAGCCGCCCTCCACGCCCGAGAGCCAGCGCCCGACGCGCGAAGCGCGTATCTCGGCCATGGCCTCCTCATCCGAGCCGGCCTGGAGGATGCGGCGTTCAGCGTCGGGGCCAAGGGCGCCGTGCAGCGGCAGCAGCAGACGCATGGCCTCGTCCGTCGGCGTGCCGAAGCGGCGCAGGCGCAGGAGGAAGGAGATGTTAAGCATGTCCGTGCGGAAGCTGACGGTCCTTGCAAGCTCCCGCCTGGCCGGACCTCGGTAGCCCTGTTTCAGGTGCCGGTCCAGCGCGTGGTAGAAGTGCGCGGACAGCTGCAGCGCCGCGGCGGAGACATCCGGCATACCGGTCTTGGGGTCGAGCTCCATGGCGCTCAGCACGGGGAAATACATGCTCCCGCGGACGGCCTCGGTGAGCTCGGGGAAGGTCTTGGCGGTTTTGAGCCGCTCTATGTCCACGCCCCGCATCAGGCGCGCGGCCTGGCTGGGCAGGCGTATCTCCTCCGCGATGGACTTGTCCGAGAGCCGCCGCAGCGCGGCGAGTATGGCCCGGAGCTCCACCTCATAGGACATGAAGAGGAGGAATTCCTTTGCGGCGTCGTTCGCAAAGCGGTACAGCCGCTCGTAATCCTCATAGAGGCAGCGGCTGAGCGCCTCGGAAAACTGCCTGTCCGTCGCCCCGACGGCGGGCAGGGCCAGGGACACGGGCCGCCAGGCCGGGCTCCTGCCCAGGAAGGCCACCAGCTCGTCCGTGCTGTGCAGGGCGGCGAGCTTTTCCTTGTCCTCGTCCGAGAGCAGGTTCGCATACATGGCGCGCGCCTCGGTGGCGAGCGCGATGTCCATCGCGCGGCGTCCGCTGTTATTCATCCCGCTTACCCGTGACTATGTCGAAGACCTGCTGCACGTAGCCCTCGCGGGAGCTCTCGTACCGCGCCCGGAGCGCCTCGCGGCGCGCGGCGGCCTCGGCCCTGTCCTTTTCTATCTCGCCCTCGGCGCGCAGGCGCTCTGCCTCGGCGTCCTGCGCCATGGCTTCGCGCGTCTCGGCCCTCACGCGGGAGAGCAGCTCGTCCTTTGCTGCCCGGATGCGCCCGTCGAGCCCGGCACGGTGCCGCTCGGCTGCACTTTCTATCTCACATGCGCTGCGCTCGGCGTCCAGGATAGCGCGCAGGACGGCCATATCCGCGGCCGTCTCCTGCTCAAGTCTGAGGCGGCGGGCCTCCTCCTCGCGCCGGGCGCGGACCTCCTCCTGGGCCTGAAGCTGCTTTATGGAATTCAAACTGCTGACCTCCTCCGACGTTGACGCGGCTGATTCACACTTACCTCATTAAATCATACCACAAAAATACTCATATGGGAAGATTAAAGTTTTAACACTTTGCCTGCGGGGAGAGAACTCCCTCTTCCATTCAGGGGTGATTTGCGATATACTACCCTCAAATTAGTGTGAAACAGGAGGCAGAATATGAAATACGTCCTCATAATAGGCGACGGCATGGCCGACGACCCCCTTGCGGAACTGGGCGGCAAAACGCCCCTTGAGGCCTGCCGGAAGTCTTTTTTCGATTCTCTCTGCGAGCGCGGTGAGCTCGGTCTCTGCCAGACCATACCCGAGGGCTTCCCCCCCGGGAGCGACACGGCCATCATGGGCATTTTCGGCTGCGACCCGCGCAAGTATTTTTCCGGGCGCGCTCCGCTGGAGCTCGCGGCCTCGGGCGGCGTCATGCCCGAGGGAGGCGCGGCCTACCGCTGCAACATGGTGAACCTCGGCGGGCCGGAGGGCGCGCCCTTTGAGGAGCGCATCATGATTTCGCACAGCGCCGGCTCCATCGAGGGGGAAGAGTCGGACGAGCTCGTGACCTGGCTCTTCGCCCAGCCGGATTTCGCGGCCCTGGCGGAGCGCGCGCAGCTCACGGTGCGCCCCGGCTCCAGCTTCCGGCACCTGGCCGTACAGGAGCGGGCGGACATCGCCGGCATAGTCCTCGCCCCGCCGCACGACCACCTGAACGAGAAGATAGGCCCCCTGCTGCCTTCCGGCTGCGCCAACGCGGAGGTACTGCTCGGCCTCATGCGCAAGGCCGCCGAGCTCCTGCCGGGCCACCCCATCAACAAAAAGCGCGAGGCTGAGGGCAAGCTGCCCGCCAACTGCATCTGGTTCTGGGCCGAGGGCAAGGGCGCGGCCCTGCCGAACTTCCCGGCGCGCTTCGGAGCGGACGGCGGCGTCATCTCGGCCGTGCCGCTCTGCCACGGCATTGCCCGCCTCGTGGGCCTTGAGCCCGTGAGCGTCCCCACCGCCACAGGCGAGTGGGACACCGACTACGAGGCCAAGACCGCCGCGGCCTTGGACGTCCTCGCGGAGCACGACTTCGCCGCCATCCACCTCGAAGGCCCGGACGAGGCCACGCACAATCACGACCTGGAGCACAAGATCTACAGCGTCGAGTGCCTCTCCGAGCGCGTGGCGAAGCCCCTGTGCGCCGCCCTGCGCGAGCGGGGGGAGGACTTCCGGCTGCTCATCCTCTCGGACCACCGCACCTTCATGGCAAACGGCGCCCATGGCGGCACGCCGGTACCATACATGATATACGACAGCCGTGAGATGGGCCCCGCCTCTGGCCTCGGCTACACGGAGAAGAACGGCGAGTCCGGCCCCTTCCTTGAAAGCGGAGTCGAGCTCATGCCGCGCCTCTTCTGCCTGTGAGCGGCCTCACGGTGCCCGCGAGGGCGAAGCTGAACCTCTCGCTCGACGTGCTGGGCAGGCGCACGGACGGCTTTCACGAGCTCAAAATGGTCATGCAGGCCGCGCAGCTCGCGGACGAGGTATACGTGGAGCTGCGGGAGCCGGGCTTCTTCCGCGCGGAGACGAACCGGAGCTACATCCCCACGGACGAGAGAAACATAGCTGTCAAGGCGGCAAAGGCCTTCTTCGAGGCCGCAGGGCTGGATTCCGGGGCCTATATACGTATAACCAAGCAGATACCTGTCTGTGCGGGCCTGGGCGGCGGCTCCTCGGACGCCGCGGCGGTCATCCGTACGCTGAATGATCTGACGGGCGCCCCGCTGGGGGAGGATGCGCTCTTTGCCGCGGCGCTGCGCGCGGGCTCGGACGTGCCCTTCTGCCTCCTGGGCGGCACGGCGCTGGCCGGGGGCCGCGGAGAGGTCCTCGAAGCCCTGCCGCCCCTGCCGGAGACCCCCGCCGTCATCTGCATGCCGCACTTCACCTGCTCCACGCCGGAGCTCTTCACCCGGCTGGACGCCCTGCGCACCCGCTGCCGCCCGGATACGGACGGTCTTGTCGCCGCCCTGCGCGCGGGGGACCTTGCGGGCGTCGCGAGGAGGATGTACAACGTCTTCGAGGACGCCCTGGACCGCCGCTGCGCCCAGGCCGTGGGCGAGATAAAGCGCCTGCTGCTGGAAAACGGCGCGCTCGGCGCCGTCATGAGCGGCTCGGGCTCCGCGGTCTACGGGCTCTTTGCGGATGAGGAGCGCGCCTCGGCCGCCGCCGCGGCGGCACGTGAGCTCTGCCGCGAGGTGTTCCTCACGCGCACGGCATGAAAAAACTCCCCGCCCTCGGGCGGGGAGTTTTTGCTGTTTTCGCTCAGGCCGCGCGGGCTATGCTGCCGCGGGCGCTGAAGTACTGGTAGGCCGTGAGGGCTGCGAGCAGCACCAGGCCGGCGATGTCCGTCACCAGGCCGGGGACCAGCAGCAACAGGCCGCTCACCATGAAGGCGATGCGCATATACCACTGGATCTTCTTGAACAGATAGCCGTTCATCGCCGCAGCTACGCCGAACATGCCCAGCACCGCCGTGGCGCAGATGAGCACTATGTCGCCCACGCTCGCGTTTATGAACAGCATCGACGGGTTCAGCGCGAACACGTACGGCACTATGAACGCGCCTATGGCCAGCTTCGTGGCCTGCACGCCCGTCTTCATCGGGTTGCTCTTGGCGATGGCGCTGCCGGCGTAGGCCGCGAGCGCGACCGGCGGCGTGATGTCCGCCACGATGCCGAAGTAGAACACAAAGAAGTGCGCCGCGATGAGGTCCACGCCCAGCTCCTGGAGTATGGGGGCGCAGGTCGTCGCCATGATGCAGTAGTTGGCCGTGGTCGGCACGCCCATGCCGAGAATGATGCAGCAGATCATCGTCAGCACCAGGCCGATCATCACGTTGCCGCCGGAGAGGGCGATGACGCCGCTTATCAGCTTGCTGCCCAGGCCGGTGACCGTGATACAGCCGGCGATGACGCCCGCGATGCCGCAGGCCACGGCGACCGTGATGGTGCCCCTGGCGCCGGCCGCCAGCGCCTCGAAAAAGCGCTTGGGCGTTATGCGGTTGTCCTTGTCGAACAGGCTGGCCACTACCGCCACGATGATGGCGATGGAGGCGCTGACCTGGATGGTGTTCGAGTTTGAGGTGACGAGGTAGATGAGTATCACCAGCGGGGCAAGAAGATATATCTTGCGGATGAGCTGGGAGAACTTCGGCAGCTCGCTGCGGGGGATGCCGCGCAGGCCGAACTTCTTGGCCTCGAGGTGGACCGCGATGAAGATGCCGAGGAAGTAGAGCACCGCGGGCAGTATGGCGCGCACGGCGATCTGGCCGTAGGGCTCGTTGACGTACTCGGTCATCAGGAAGGCGGCGGCGCCCATGATGGGCGGCATGATCTGGCCGCCGGTGGAGGCTGCGGCCTCGACTGCGCCGGCGAATTCGGCGCGGTAGCCGGTCTTTTTCATCAGGGGTATCGTGATGGAGCCGGAGCCGACGGTGTTGGCGACCGAGCTGCCGGACACCATGCCCTCCAGCGCGCTTGCCACGACCGCGACCTTGGCCGGGCCGCCGGAGGCGGAGCCCGCCACGGAGTTGGCCAGGTCTATGAAGAAGTTCGCTATGCCCGTGCGCTCAAGGAAGGCGCCGAAGATTATGAACACCACGATGAACTTGGCGCAGACGTTGACAGGCGTGGAGAGGATGCCCTGCGTGGAGTAGAAGAGGCTGTGGATGACGGCGTTGAGGCTCTGGCCGCTCGCAAAGGTGTATATGAGCAGCGCGCCCGCCACGAAGAGTATGGGCAGGCCCACGCAGCGGCGGCAGAGCTCCGCGAGCACGAGCACACCGACTATGCCGATGATGTTGTAGGTCATCGTCATGCGGATGGGGCTCGTGAGCACGCGGCTCAGGTCGTTGTAGGAGAAGCTGTAGTAGAAGAACGCCGCCGCGCCCAGGATCATGAGCACGATGTCGTACCACGGCAGGGAGTTGACCTTGACGTGCTTCTTGCTGGCCGGGTAGGTCAGGAAGCCGAGGATCATGATGCAGCCCATGAAGGCGGTGAGGCGTATCTCGATGGCGGCCCTGGTGGTAAGCGTGGAGTAGATGCAGTAGGCCGAGAAGAGCGCCATGAGGATATCGACGATGAGCTTGGGAGTGCCCTGCCAGATGCGCGTGTTCGACTCGCGGTCGTACTTGCGCATGATGGCCTCGACGTCCTCCATCGTGCCCACGTCGGCGGACTGGTCCTCCTCCGGCTCGAAGGACGCCCCGTCAAAGCCTTTGACGTGCGGATGCTCGTAGTGCGGCTGCTCGCTGACGTCGGAGTCGACTATCCGGCTGTCGAACAGGCCGTCTGTTTTCTTTTTCTTCTCAGACATTGTATACCTCCCTTGCGAAAGCCGCGGCGCCCTGGCTGGGCGCCGCGTACTGACGCGAGTTCAAAAGTGCGAGCTCAGGCCGTCGGAACGGTGAAGCCCTGCTCCTCGAAGTAGCGGGCGGCGCCCTCGTTGTAGGGGACGTCCGTGACGGAGGCGCCGAACTCACGGCTCAGCTCGGCAGCCTTGGCGTGGCTGATCTTGTCCGCGTTCTGGAAGAGCGTGTAGACGATGGTGTAGGCCACGTCGGGGTCGAGGTCCGCGCGGCCGATCAGCACGGCGCTGATGGCGACGGTGGTGCAGTCCTCAGCGGTGCCGTAGACGTCGGCGCCGATGGTGTAGGCGCTGTAGTAGGGGCTGACCTCGATGAGCTTGTCGATGTGCTCCTGGTCGAGGCTGACGAGGTGGACGTCCTGGGTGGTGGCCAGCTGCACGATGCTGGTGGTGGGGGCGCCGGCGACGATGAAGGCGGCGTCGATGCGGCCGTCCTGCAGGCTCTCGACGCTGTCGTCGAAGTTCTGGTAGACGGGGCTGATGTCGTCCTCGGTGAGGTCATAGGCGCCGAGCACGTCGATGGCGTTGAAGTACACGCCGGAGCCGACGGCGCCGATGGAGACGGTCTTGCCGGCCAGGTCGCCGACGGTCTTTATCTCGGGGTCGAGGGTGACGATCTGCACCTGCTCCATGTAGAGGGCCGCGAGGGTGGTGAAGCCGGTCACGGGCTCGGTGAAGAGGTTGGTGCCGCTGTAGGCGTAGCTCATGACGTCGGACTGCACGAAGCCGAGGTCATACTCGCCCGCGTCGACCATCTCGATGTTGGCCTGAGAGCCGGCGGTGGTGACGGCGGTGATGGTCACTCCGGTGTTGTTGGAGATGTAGGTGCCGAAGGCGCCGCCGAAGCCGTAGTAGGTGCCGGTGGAGCTGCCGGTGCCGAAGTCGAGGTTGGCGGAGACCTCCAGGTCGGGCACGTCCGCCGGGGCGACGGGCGCGGCGCTCTCCGTCGGGGCTGCACTCTCGGTCGCGGGGGCGGCCTCTCCGCAGGCGGCGAGCGCAAATACCAGTGCCAGGCACAGTACCAGCGCAGCTATTCTCTTTTTCATTTGTGTTCCTCCCTTTGACAAATAAATTGCATTTTGCAAAGTGCCAAATTTCAAGACAAACTAAGTATACGCTATAGCCCGGCACATTTCAAGCCTTAAAATGAATTTATTGGGTCAGAGATTGCAAAATATTTCATACGCTAATTCACGACAAGGTGTTCTGTAACCGGGAATAGTGCTCGCGGACCCAGTCGGAGACGCAGTCGGCGAAGCGGAGCGTGGCGGGACCGGCCCTGTCCGCGTCCGGGAGACAGAGCCCGATGGTCCGGCTCGCGGGCGGGGTCAGCTCCATGATACGCACGTTGTCGCTGCGGCCCGAGAGCAGCAGCTCCGGCATGATGCTCACGCCCAGACCCTGCTCGACCATCGCAATTATTGCGTAGTCGTCCTTTGTCGTATACCGTATATTGGGTTTTACGCCCGCGGCTTCAAGCGCTCGGCGCGCGTCGTGGTCGCTCGTCTCCAGGAGGCTTATGAAGGGCTCGTTTTCGACTTCCTTTATAGGGAAGCGCGGCAGGGAGGCCAGCCGGTGGTCCACCGGTACGACGGCCAGCAGCCTGTCCTCCAGCAGCGCCGTGATCCGCCCCTTCAGCCGCGTCGGCAGCGCGATGAAGCCCAGATCCACGCTCCCCTCTGACAGCCACTGCTCCACGTCGTGGTAGTCACCGTTCATGAGCTTCAGCTCCACCTTCGGATACTCGGACTGGAAACGCTTTATCATCCCCGGCAGCCAGTGGACGGCGACGCTGGTGAAGGTGCCTATCCTCACCGTGCCGCAGTCTAGGCCGCGGATGGCGGCCGCCGTCTGCTCCAGCTGCTCGCGTGAGTTCAGCATGCCGCGGATGGCGGGCAGCACGCGCTCGCCCTCCGCCGTCGCCCGCGCCCCGCCGCGGCCCCTTTTTAATAAGGAGAAGCCCAGCTCCTCCTCCAGCGCCCCTATCATGTGCGAGACCGCAGACTGCGTCACCCCCAGCTCCGCCGCCGCGCGCGTCAGACTCCCCAGCTCCGCCGCCTTCAAAAAGGCCTCATATTTGTTCACTGGCATATTACATGAATTCCTTTCATGCAAAGATGAAGCAAATCAATAAATTTGATGCAAGCCCGCAAAAAAGCTCTCCGGAGCCCCAAAAACGGGGGCCCGCCTCTTGCCATTTGCCGCGGCTAAGATTATAATTCAAAAGCATCCATTTGTAAAGGTAATGGAATGTATAAAAATTTTTCATGTGTGGGGTAGACGGAATGAATTTGACCGAGCTTATAGTGTTTGTCATCTACTTTGTGTTCATGGTAGGCATAGGCATCTACTTTTTTGTCAAGAGCAAGGGCAACGACGAGAAGGACTACTTCCTGGGCGGCCGTCAGATGGGGCCGTGGGTGTCTGCGCTCTCGGCGGGCGCCTCGGACATGAGCGCCTGGGTGCTCATGGGCCTGCCGGCGTCGGTGTACGCGCTGGGCATGGGGCAGATATGGATCGCGGTGGGTCTTGCGATAGGCTACGCGCTCTCGTGGATATTTGAAGCGCCGAGGCTGAGGAAGTTCTCGATAGCGGCGAAGGACTCGATCACGATACCGCAGTACCTGACGAACCGCTTCCTGTCGAAGAGCAAGTTTTTGCAGATAATCTGCGCGGTCATCTTCCTCGTGGCCTACACGATATATGCTGCCTCAAGCATCAAGGCCTGCGGCACGCTGTTCAGCACGGTCATAGGCATAGACGCTACGGTGGCGATGTACATAGCTGCGTTCATCATCATCGCCTACACCTTCCTGGGCGGCTTCAACGCGGTGTGCTGGACGGACTTTTTCCAGGGCCTGCTGATGCTGGCGGCGCTGCTCATTGCGCCCATCTTTGCCCTGGCGCTGGTGAAAAACGGCGGCGCGGTTGCCGGGGCGGCCCCGGCGGTAGAGGGGTACTGGGACGCCTTCACAAGCTGGAGCGACATTGTTTCCGGCCTCGGCTGGGGCCTGGGCTACTTCGGCATGCCGCACATTATAATAAGGTTCATGTCCATACGCTCCAACAAGGACCTGCGCAAGTCGAGCGTTATAGGCATCAGCTGGACCTTCATCATCCTCATCTTCTCGGTGGGCTCGGGCCTTATCGGGCGGATGTTCCTGGGCGAGATCGAGGACTCGTCGGTGGTGTTCATCACGATGGTGCGCACGATCTTCCCGGCGCTGGTGAGCGGTCTGCTGCTGTCGGCCATACTGGCGGCGGCGATGAGCACCTGCGACTCCCAGCTGCTGGCCTCGGCCTCGGCTTTTGCCAGCGACGTGTATAAGCCGGTGTTCCGCAAGAACGCGAGTGACAAGGAGATGCTCTGGGCGGGGCGCATAGTGGTGGTCATCATTTCGGTCATCGCTCTGCTCATTGCGGCGAACCCGAACAGCGGCACGATAATGGGCCTTGTGGAGAACGCCTGGGGCGTGTTCGGCGCGGCCTTTGGCCCGGTCATTCTGCTGTCGCTGTTCTGGCGGCGCTTCACCTTCGGCGGCGCGGTGGCGGGCATCGTGGTCGGCGCGCTGGTGGACGTCCTGTGGCTGGTCTTCCTGAAGGGTACGGGCGTGTACGAGATAATCCCGGGCTTCTTTGCGGGTCTGCTCGCCGCAGTCATAGCCACCTCCGCGGGCAAGTCCCCGAGCAAGGAGGTAGAAGCCCTCTACGACACCGCCGTAGCCATGAAAGACTAAGGATAAAACGCTTAAAAGTTTTTTGCCCCGCTTTTTTACAAAAAAGCGGGGCAAAAAACTTTAAACGCGCTGCGCGCGGGCTGCTTTCGAGAAGAAGCGGAAGGTCATGGGCCAGATGGCGGCGGCGAAGAGGACGACGAGGAAATACCGCGCGGCGTCCGCCACGCCGCCTTCGCCGAGAAGAGCGTAGAGCGGGGCCTTCAGCACGACGCGGATGCCTACCACTATCGCCAGGCCCAGCACCAGCTTCAAAACCTGGCCCCACAGAGGCGCGCGCGTATCGAAGCGGATGTACCGCCGGTCCAGCCAGTAGGACAGCAGCAGCGCCGCCGAGGCGCCCAGCAGCTTGTAGCCGTTCTCTGTGCCGGAGGCCAGGTTCGCCGCATCTATGTCCGACGGGAAGGGCCAGAGCTCCACGTAGCACAGATACGCCAGCGTCAGCGCTATCATTCCGCCTATGATGCCGTACATCCGCCCCGGGTGCGCCTCAATGTCCCGGAACACCGGATACAGCGCCAGCATCAGCACAAGCCCCAGCACAAAGGCCACGCCCACGTCCAGCGGCGTGTGTACGCCCAGATACATCCGCGAAAAGCCGATGAGAACGACAATGGCAAAGCACAGCGCCCGCCAGCCGCCTTTCGTCCACATGCCGAGACAGCCGAAGGAGGAAAAGGCGTTCTGCGTGTGCCCGCTGGGGAAGGAGTAACCCGTCGCGCCGGCCCGGGCGGATTCCACGATGCTGAAGTCCGGGTCGAGCACCCAGGGCCGAGGTATGCGGAAGCAGAGCTTCAAAAACTGGTTCGCAATGGTGCCGACAAAGCCCGTCGTCAGTATGTAGTAGCCCAGGCCCTTGCTCACGCACCAGTAGACGGCTATGGCCACCGCCATGTACAGGGTCTCGCCGCCCAGCTCGGTTATGAGGCTGAAGAGCCGGTCGAGAAAGGGGCAGCGTATGCCCTCAAGCAGATAGAGAAAACTCATGAAAACCTCCAAACTCAGCCCGCCAGCCCCTCGATGAGGAGCTTTATCCCTATGGCGCAGAGCACCACGCCGCCGGCGATGCCGGCGGTCTTACATGATATGCCCGGTATCTTCCCGCCGACCATGCCGCCCGCAAAGCAGAGCACAAAGGTGGTGCAGCCTATGAGCAGGCAGGACGGAAGCAGCGACACCTCCGGCATGAAGGCAAAGGATACGCCCACCGCCAGCGCGTCCAGGCTCGTCGCTATCGCCATCATGAGCAGCTGCGTATGCCGCAGCTGCGTACATACCGCGGCCTCCCCGCCCCTTATCGCCTCCACCAGCATCTTTATGCCCACAAAGGCCAGCAGGAAAAAGCTGATGTATGGCGCGTAGCCGCTCACGAAGGAGCTCACCGTGCTGCCCAGCAGGCAGCCGATGAGCGGCATCAGAAACTGAAAGACGCCGAAATATATGCCCAGCAGGGCCGCGTGCTTCGGGCCGAAGCCCTTCACCGTCAGGCCGCTCGTCACCGAAACGGCAAAGGCGTCCATTGACAGGCCGACGCCTATGAGTAAAATAGAAAGCATAAGCACACTCCGGGTGGTGATATTTTGGACTTGGAAAAGTATATGCGCGCCGCGCTCGAGCTTGCCCGCGAGGCGGCGGAAATGGGCGAGGTGCCCGTCGGCTGCGTCGTCTTTGACGAGGCGGGCGAGATAATAGGCCGGGGCCGGAACCGCTGCGAGGAGCTGCCCGACGCCTGCGCCCACGCCGAGACTGAGGCCATACGCGCCGCCTGCGCCGCCCGCGGCAGCTGGAACCTCTCCGGCTGCGGCCTGGCCGTCACTCTGGAGCCCTGTCCCATGTGCGCCGGGGCCATAATAAACGCCAGGCTCTCCACCGTCGTCTACGGCGCGCGCGAGGCGCGCTCCGGCTCCGTCGGCAGCGTCATAAACCTCTTCGAGGAAAACTACGGCCACAGGCCCAGGGTTTACGGGGGCGTGCTGCGCGAGGAATGTGCCGCCGTGCTCTCGGAGTTTTTCAGGCACCTCAGATAAATCGCCACCCGGCTCCGGAGCCGGGTGGCATCTTTATTATTCCTTTACACTGCCGTCGGCATTGAAAAGCGGCAGAGGGGCCAGGGTGATGATGTCGTCCCTGTCCTTGGCGTCGCCCTCCGCGAGGACCGCCATCTTGCCTGCAATTATGCCGCCCGCGCGCTTCACGAGCTCCTCCATCGCGTGCAGGCTCTCTCCCGTGGAGATGACGTCGTCCACGATGAGGACCTTCTTGCCCTTTATCATCTCCGCGTCCGCCGTGTCGATGACCAGCTTCTGTATGTGCATCGTCGTGATGGAGCGCACCTCGACCTCAAAAACGCCCGTCATATAGGCCTTCGCGCCCTTGCGGGCCAGGAAATACTTCTCCGCGCCCGACTGGCGCGCCATCTCATAAAGCAGGGGAATGGCCTTGGCTTCGGGGGCGATGAGGTAATCGTACTCCGGCGCGCGCTTCAAAAGCTCCGCCGCGCAGTGGACCGTGAGCTCGACATCCCCGAACATGACGAAGGCGCCTATGTACAGCTCGTCCGTAACGCGGCAGAGCGGCAGCTCTCGCTTAAGGCCGGCGATGTCCATCTCGTAAGTCATTTGTATTCCTCCCAAAGAAAGTGTGTTCTCAGGCCGCGAAGCGGCATATCCTTTTTATAAACACACTAATTATACAGGAATACCCGGCAAAATCAAGGGCTAAATGCTTTCTAAAGCCGCATGATTCAATGATTTTGCAGGCTAAAGCAGCAAAAATTGATAAAAACTCGGCACATAGTCAAAATGCACAAAAATTTGACAGAAAAAAAGAAAATAATGGCGATAATATGAGTAAATTGAATAAAGAAATTTGATAGGCGAATTAAGGACTTGTAAACGGCGCTTTTTTGGTGTAAATTATAAACACGGAGGCGCAGGGATACGTCTCCGCGGATTGGGAGAGCCGGCGCGCGGATATCACGCCGGCTAATTTAAAACTTTGGGAGGGAAAATCAATGTCTGAACATTCTCAGCACATGGAACACGATCGTGGTTCATGGGGCTCCAACTTTGGTTTCCTGATGGCGGCCGTCGGCTCGGCGGTCGGCCTGGGCAACATTTGGGGCTTCCCGTACAAAATGGGTAGTAACGGCGGCTTCGCGTTCCTGGTTATCTACCTGCTCCTGGTCATCTTCGTCGGCGTGGTCGTCATGCTCGGCGAGTTGTCCATCGGCCGCAAGACCGGCCTCGGCGCCGTCGGCGCTTATGCGAAGCTCGGCAAGAAGTACAAGTGGATAGGCCTGCTGGGCATACTTGCGGCGTTCTGTCTGCTGGCGTTCTACAACGTCCTCGGCGGACTCGTCATGCGCTACATGTTCGGCTTCATACTGCAGATACTCGATGTGGACGGCTTCGCCGGACAGAGCGGCAACTTCTTCGGATACATACTCCACGACTACAGCGGCATGGTCTTCTTCCACGTGCTGTTCATAGTCTGCAACGTCGTTATCGTCATGGGCGGCATACAGGGCGGCATCGAGAAGTTCTGCACGGTGGCAATGCCCGCGCTGTTCTTCATGCTCCTGTTCGTCATCATCTACGTTGCGTTCCAGCCGGGCGCGGGCGAGGGCTACGCTTTCATGCTCACCCCGAACTTAAAGCCCATCTCCACCTTCTCCGGCTTCTTAAATGTCCTAAAGACAGCGGCAGGACAGATGTTCTTCTCACTGTCGCTTGGCATGGGCGCCATAATCTCCTACGGCTCCTACCTGGATAAGAAGGAGAACCTGCAGAAGAACGCGCTCATAATCCCGGCCTGCGATACTCTGATAGCCGTCATGGCTGCCTGCGCGATACTCCCCGCCTGCGCGGCCTTCGGCATGGAGTACAGCCAGGGTCCCGGCCTGCTGTTCAACACCATGCAGAACGTCTTCCTGAGCATGGGCAGCTTCGGCAGCTTCGTCGGCTTCATCTTCTACTTCCTCGTGTTCATCGCGGCGGTCACCTCGTCCATCTCCCTGTTCGAGGCCATCGTCACCTGGCGCATCGACGCCAACCGCGAGAAGGGCAAGACCTCCAACCGCACCAAGATCATGTGCGTTTCGGCCGTCCTCTCTCTCATCGTCGGCCTGCCCGTCGCGCTCGACGCCATAGGCGGCGGCGTGACCGGTGTAGCAGGTGCGGTTCCCGCTCCGTATACCTTCTTCGGCATGACCATCGACCAGCTGATGGCGGGCGAGATCCCGATGTTCATCGACAGCTGGCTTGACTTCTTCGACGTTATCTCCGAGGGCATACTGATGCCGCTAGGCGCGCTGGTGATGGCCTTGCTCATAGGCTGGAAGTGGAAGACGAAAGACCTGATCGTGCCGGAGTGCGAGGCCAGCGGCCACAAGTTCTGGGGCTACGGCTTCTTCAACTTCTGCTTCAAGTTCGTCACCCCCATCGGCATGGTCATCGTTCTCATCGGCCAGATCATGGACTTCTTCCTGTAAGAAAAAGCGCAAACCTTATACACAAAAAAGCACCCGCCGTACGGCGGGTGCTTTTCTCATTGCCCGCGCTCTTGCTCACGGGCTGTGCTCCGGCGGCGGGTCAGGCCCCGGCCGGCCGGGCGCGGAGCGGGCTAGGGCAGGGGGAGGCGGGCTGTCCTCCGCAATCCGGACATAAGGAAAGCGCCCGGCGTCTTTCGCCGGGCGCTCCCTGTCAAAAAAGAGAGAGGAGTGAAAATGAAGATTGAATATGGTTCAGATGTGGGCTTTTTATTTAAACTCCGCAAGGGAGGTCATGGGCCTCAGCCAAAGTAGAAGCTGCCGTCCTGCCAGCCGCCGGAGGGATTCACGGGCTGCTGGGTGGTCTGACTGCCGGAGTCGGTGCTGCTGTCGGCGGGCTTCTGGTCGAAGGTGATGGAGAGGGTCAGGTACTCGCCGGAGCGCCAGACCACGATGTCCACCGTCTCTCCCGCGCTGTGGAAGAGCAGCTCCTGCCTGAGCTCGTCGCTGCTGCCGATGTCGTAGCCGTCCAGCTGGGTGATGATGTCGCCGACCTTGATGCCGGCCTTCTCGGCCGCGCTGCCCTCGGTGACGGTGCGGACGTAGGCGCCCTCGGGGAAGCCGTAGTACTGGGCGGCCATGCTGTCCACGTCGGCGGGGGTGATGCCGAGGTAGGCGTCGCCGGTCTCGGCGTCGAGGCTGCGCTCGCCGGAGATGACGTCGTTGGCGATCCTGACGGCGTCGTCTATCGGGATGGCGAAGCCAAGGCCCTCGGTGCCGTCCTCTCTGGACTTGGCGGTGACGACGCCGACCACCTGGCCATAGACGTTGTACACGGGGCCGCCGGAGTTGCCCTGGTTCACGGCCGCGTCGAACTGGAACATGGTCATGGTGCCTTCCTCGGTGGTGATGAGCCTGTCGGTGGCGGAGACCATGCCGCTGGTCATGGAGTAGTTCAGCTCGCCCAGGGGGTTGCCCACGGCGTAGACCGTGTCGCCCACAAAGAGGCTGTCGCTGGTGCCGAGCTCCGCGGCATTCAGGCCCTCGGCCTCTATCTTCAGGACCGCGATGTCGTTGTTGCGGTCAAAGCCCTTGACCTCGGCGGTGTAGCTGTCGCCGTTGTAGAACATGACCTTGATCTCATAACCGCCGGAGTAGGCGTCCTCGATGACGTGGTAGTTGGTGAGGATGTAGCCGTCCTCGCTGATGACGAAGCCGGAGCCCGAGACGGAGGCGGAGGCGGTCATGCCGAAGATGTTGGCGGTGGTGATGTCGGACTGGATGCCGACCACCTGCTCGCAGGCGAGGTTATAATAGATGTCGCGCGCGCTCATCTCGCTGGTAGAGGCTGCGGCGGTGGAGCCGGAGGCGGCGGGACTGGTCTGGGTCAGAGGCTCGGTGGAAGGCTCGTCGCTGACGACGGCCTCGTCGGGCCGGTTGGCGTTGGCGATGAGGCCGCCGGAGACTCCGCCCAGCAGCGCGCAGACGAGGCAGAGGGCGATGACGCCCGCGGCGCCTATGCCGCGCTTGTGGGGCTTCTTTTCCGGCTCGGGCGGTTTGGGGCCGCGCCCGCCGGGGACGTAGTATCCGTCGAAAGAGGCCTCGCCCTGGGGGGTGTAGCTTGCGTCGCGATAGCAGGCCTCACGCTCGGCGTCGGGTTTCACGATGCGGTAGCTGCCGTCTTCCGCGGGACGCTCGCTGCCGGTCTCGGGGGTGTTGGTGCTGTTGTTGTTCTCATCATATGGGTACATGGCTCATTGCCTCCATGAATTTTGTTTACGTGCGTTATATTAACGGCCAGTTGTGACATGGTTATGAACAAACATCGAAAAAAATTTGAAGTTTCCGAAAGGTATTTGTGAACGCGAAAGGAGCGCCGGGAAAGCGGCGCTCCTTTTAATAGATAAAGGTATTCAGCTGATGAGATATTCGTTCCCCAGCTCCTCGGGGGTGTGGAGCCCGGCGCCGTGTTCGAGCAGCCAGGCGTTCGTCCGCTCGGAGTACACTGTGGCGTAGGTGTAGAAGGTTTCGTAGACCTCGCCCTCCGTGGGAGAGAAATGGCTGAGCTCCAGGGAGATGCGGCAGTCGTAGGCCTCGCTGACCTCGCCGCCCGTGAACCAGATAAGGCCTATCTTCGCCTCGCGCATGTCGGGCAGGATGCACTCGCGGTAGAGCTCCAGTGCCTCCTCGGCTGTGAGCTCCAGGCTCTCCACACTTGTCACGTCCCCGTCCGGGACGGCCCAGCTGATGCTGGCGTAGGCGATGTTCCGCACGCTGGGCTCCACATCCGGGAGCTTGCGGCTGAGCAGGCCCTCGGGCAGGTTGGCGATGGTTTCGAGCAGCTCTATGTCCTCCGCGGACACCGCAGCGGCGGCCTTGTAGCGGCGGAGCAGGCGGCTGCCGTCGGCCAGCGTGTAGGTGAAGTTCACTGTCTCCCAGGTGTCGGGGAGGGGGAGGCCCGCCATTTGCGCGGCTTCGTAGAGCTCCTTTTCGTCCACGAGCCTCTGGTGCAGCTCAAGGGCGAGCTCGACATTCTCCGGCTCGCGCAGGACCATCTGGCCGCCGCTAGTGTAGGTGCTCACGCCGACGGAGCGTACCTCGTCGGCCGCTGGCACGCGCCTTTCAAAGCCAGTGGCGTCGAGCTCCACCACAAAGAGCAGGCAGGTCAGCAGCGCCCAGAGGACGCCGAGGCCCAGCCAGGCCCGGCCCATTTTGAAGACACGGAAGCTCTTGCGCATGAGCATCTCCGCCGCGGACCAGCCAATGAAGCCGCCCAGCAGCATGAGCGCCGCGAAGACGGCCGCGCCGAGAGCGCCCATGCGGTCGAGCCGCAGGTTGAGGCCCCAGGAGAGGAAGCAGGCCAGCACCAGCGCGCCGCCCGCGGCGAGGATGTAGCGGAACACGGGACGCAGCACGTTCACGGCCACGACCTCGCCCGCCGACTCCAGCCTGCGGCGCCTGTAGAGCGCCTGGGCGGGCCAGAGCAGCAAGAGTCCCGCCGCCGCATAGCCCAGCAGATAGCCCCAACCGCTCAGACGGTAGCCCGCGACCCTGTATACGCCGTCCTGAAGCACGCTGCCCACGCCCTCCGTGCGCAGATAGCGGCTTATGCCCATGATGGGAGAGAAAAGGCAGAGTACGCCGCCGGTGTTCCCGGCGTAGCCGTAGGCAAAGTCGCTGAGCGCGGCTATGATGAGCTCATCCAGCAGCGCGCTGGCGACGCAGACGGAGAAAAACAGGATAGGCAGGGCGATGATGCTGCCCGTCAGCTGTGCGCAGAGGGCGGCGATGCCGAAATAGCACAGGCTCACCAGGCAGAGCGAGGCCGCCATGCCCGCCGCTGCGGGGAGGACGGCCCTGAACTGGCCGGCGCCCGCCAAAAGGCAGGCCAGGCCCGCCAGGATGTTCAAAGCCAGGATGGGCAGCAGCCCGGCCAGAGTGACGGAGTTGAAGATGGCCCCGCGCTTTATGGGCAGCGCGCCGTAGGCCGCGGCGGAGCGCGCGAAATAGAGGTGGCTGTACACCGCCATGCCCGCCGCCGCGCAGGAGGCCGGTACGAAGAAGACGGCCAGCTCCGTCGCCGCAAAGGCGGGTACCTGCTGCGCAAAGCGCGCGGCCTCTACGGCGCCCTGAGCCCCGCGCAGCCATCCGGCCAGCCGGAAAGGCCCCTGCGCCAGAAGGGCGACGGCATAGATGGCCCAGATGGGCCAGAAGCGCAGCACGGTCTTGCGGAAGAGCGGCCAGTTAAAGTATAATGTCCCGGACTTCATGGCCCTCACCTCCGAGTTCATATATGAAGATCTCCTCCAGCGTCAGCGGCACGGCCTCCATGAATAGGGGGGAGAGCCCTTCCAGCCGCGCTGTGACATCCGAGGCCCGGCCGCGGATGATGAGCGTTCTGAGCCTGCCCGGGCCTGTGGAGTGGATTATATCCAGCTCCTCGGGCAGGACTGCGCCCTCGGGGAGGACGAGCTGCAGCTTCGTCATGTTCTCCTGCATATCGGAGAGCACGCGCTCGAGGAGCATTTTGCCCCGGTCAATGATGCCGACCCTGTCGCAGACGTCCTCCAGCTCCCGCAGGTTGTGGGAGGAGATGAGCACCGTCGTGCCGTATTCGGCGACGTCCTGCATGATGAGCGCCCAGACCTGGCGGCGCATGACGGGGTCGAGCCCGTCCACCGGCTCATCCAGGATGAGCAGCTCCGGCCGTATGGAGATTGCCAGCCAAAAGGCCGCCTGCTTGAGCATGCCGCGCGAAAAACGGCGCATGGGCTGCTTCAGGTCGAGGCGGAAGACCTCGCGCAGCTGTTCAAAGCGCCTCTCATCGAAGCCGGGATAAACGCCCCGGTAAAAACGCATCATGTCCAGTATGGAGGCCTGGGGGAAATGGAAGACCTCGTCCGGGATGCAGAAAATGCGCCCCTTGACGGCGGGGTTTTCAAAGACGGGCTCGCCGTCGGCCAGCACTTCGCCAGATTCCGGTTTCAGAACCCCGGCCAGGCACTTCATGGCCGTCGTCTTGCCTGCGCCGTTCGGCCCCACAAGGCCGTAGACCTCGCCGGCGGGGGCGTCCATCGTCAGCCCGTCGAGCGCGCGGTGGCCGTTGTAGCTTTTGCTCACTTGCCTGAATTCAGCTCTCATCCCGCGCCGCCTCCTTCTGCCTTATGCGCCCGTCGAGCTCGTCCGCCGTGACGCCGAGGAACAGCAGCTCAGTCACGATTTCATCCAGAGAGGCCAGCAGCTCCTTCTTCCGGCCCTCGTCCACCTGGGAGCGTATGTTCGCATAGCTGCCCTTGCCGGGGATGGATATGATGTAGCCCTCCGCCTCCAGCTCCCGGTATGCGCGCTGGATGGTGTTTGGGTTTATGACCAGCTGCGCCGCAAGCTCGCGCACCGAGGGCAGCTTCTCGTCCGGGGACATCGCGCCCGAGACGATGAGCTTCCTAAGCGCGGTCTTGACCTGCTCGTAGATAGGCCGCGAATCTCTGAAATTGATGTTTATCAGCATCTTTCCATCCGCCCCAATACAGCCCGTGTATCAGATAAAATAATACAGTTATAGGATAACTTATTCGGAACACTTTGTAAATTATAATTGTATCTATTTTGTATCCTTTGTATCATGAGGCCTTGCGGCGGAGACGAAGCCGCCGCCGAGCACCCTGCCGTCCAGGTACAGCGCCGCGGCCTGGCCGGGCGTGGGCGCGCGCAGGGGGCTTTCGGGAACGAGGCGGAGCCGGCCGCCGGCCTCGGGGTAGGCTCGCGCGGGCGCAAGTGTCCGCGAGTGGCGGACGCGCACCTGACAGTCGAAGGGCGCCTCAGGCTCCGGGACGAGCCAGCGCATGTCCCGGACGGCGACCTCATCGGAAAAGAGCCCGTCTCCGTCTGCGAGCACGACCTCTCCCGAACCGGGGCGTATCTCCGAGACGTATACTCGCTTTCCCGCGGCGTAGCCCAGGCCCCGGCGCTGGCCGAGGGTGAAGCGGTGGATGCCGCCGTGCCTTGCGACGGCTGCGCCGTTATAGATGATATCCCCCGGCCCGGGCGCGTCCCCGCGCTGCTCCAGCCAGGCGGCATAGTCGCCGTCGGGAACGAAGCAGAGCTCCATACTGTCCGGCTTCTGAGCGGCGGGCAGGCCGAGCGAGGCTGCAAGCTCTCGGGTCTCGGTTTTGGCCATGCCGCCGAGGGGCAGGAGCAGGCGGCGGAGCTGATCGGGCAGGATGCGGCAGAGCATATAGCTCTGGTCGTTCTCCGGCCGGCCCATGTAGAGCGCGCCGCCCTCGGCGCGGGCGTAGTGGCCCGTGGCGATATATTCTGCGCCCAGCGCGTCGGCCCGCTCGCACAGGAGGCGGAGCTTGACGGAGGGGTTGCAGAGCACGCAGGGGCTGGGCGTTTCGCCGCGCCTGTAGGCCTCCGCAAAGGGGCGGCAGACATGTTCCTCCAGCTCGGCGCGCGCGTCGAGCGCCTCGAAGGGCAGGCCCATGGCCTCGGCGCAGGCCCGGGCGCTGTCCGCCTCGCCGGAGCCGTTTTCGAGGTAGAGCGCGCGCACGTCCCAGCCCTCGCGGCGCAGCAGCGCTGCGGCGCAGGCCGAGTCCACGCCGCCGGAAAAGCCCAGGACGACGGTACCCTTCATCTTGACGCCCTCCCCATATACATGGCCAGCGCCGCCATATCGGCGGGCGAGACGCCGGAGATGCGCGAGGCCCGCCCGAAGCTCTCGGGCCGGAGCGCGGCGAGCTTTTGCCTCGCCTCCGTGCGAAGGCCGGGGACCTTTTCGTAGTCGATGTCGGCGGGGAGAGCGCGGCTTTCCATGTGCGCGAACTCCTCCACCTGCCTGAGCTGGCGCTTGATATAGCCCTCGTAGCGCAGGCGTATCTCCACCTGCTGCGTCACGGCGCGGGGCAGAGGGGGCCTGTCCGCGTCGAAGGGCGCGAGGTCGTCGTAGCCCACCTGCGGGCGGCGCAGCAGCGCGGCGAGCGAAACCCCCGAGACAGGGGCTGCGGTGCCAAGGGCCTCCAGCGCGGCGCCCAGCTCCGGCTTGGGCGCGACGTGCGTGCGCTCCAGCCGTTCGAGCTCCGCGGATACGGCGGCGTACTTCGCCTCCACGGCCGCTATCCGCTCCTTTGAGACGAGGCCGAGCTCATAGCCTATGCGCGTCAGCCGCTCGTCGGCGTTGTCCTGGCGCAGCAGCAGGCGATATTCGGAGCGCGAGGTCATCATGCGGTAGGGCTCGTTCGTGCCGCGGGTCACGAGGTCGTCTATGAGCGCGCCGATGTAGGCCTCGCTCCGCTTCAGGACGAAGGGCGGGCGGCCGAGTATCTTCAGCGCCGCGTTCACTCCCGCGGCAAAGCCCTGGACTGCGGCCTCCTCGTAGCCCGAGGAGCCGTTGAACTGCCCGGCACCGTAGAGGCCGGCGACCTTCCGGGCCTCCAGCGTCGGCAGGAGCTCCAGGGGGTCTATGCAGTCGTATTCTATGGCGTAGGCCGCTCTCATGATCTCCGCGTGCTCAAGGCCGGGGACGCTGTGCAGCATCCGCACCTGCACCTCCTCGGGCATGGAGCTGGAAAAGCCCTGGACATAGAGCTCCTCCGTGCTGAGGCCCATGGGCTCTATGAAGAGCTGGTGCCGCTCCTTGTCCGGGAAGGTCATGACCTTCGTCTCTATGCTGGGGCAGTAGCGCGGGCCGACGCCCTCTATGACGCCCGAGTAGATAGGCGAGCGGTCGAGGTTCGCGCGGATTATCGCGTGCGTCTCCGGAGTCGTCCAGGTGAGCCAGCAGCGGGCGCGGTTTTCCGGCGCGCGCTCAGTAGAGAAGGAGAAGGGCTCCGGCTCCGCGTCGCCCTCCTGGAGCTGCATTTTGGAAAAGTCCACGCTGCGGGCGTTTATCCTCGGGGGCGTACCCGTCTTAAAGCGGCGCAGCGAGAGACCGAGGCCCCGCAGGCGGTCTGAGAGCGGTCCCGAGGGCGCGAGCCCGTCCGGCCCCGAATCGCGCAGCACCTCGCCCACGATGGTGCGGCCCCGGAGGAAGGTGCCGGTGGCCACGACGGCCGCGCGGCAGCGCCACACGGCGCCCGTGTGCGTCGTCACCGAGACGACGCGCCCATTTTCGACGCCTATGTCCACGACCTCGGCCTGGATGAGCCGCAGGCGCTCCTGCCGCTCAAGCGCGAGCTTCATGACCTCCTGGTAGCGCCGCCGGTCCGCCTGCGCGCGCAGGGAGTGCACCGCCGGCCCTTTGCCGAGGTTCAGCATCCGGTACTGGATGCAGGCTTCGTCCGCCGCGCGGGCCATCTCGCCCCCCAGGGCGTCCAGCTCCCGCACGAGGTGGCCCTTGCCCGTGCCGCCTATGGCCGGGTTGCAGGGCATGTTGCCCACCGTGTCGAGGTTTATGGCAAAGCAGACCGTCTCCAGCCCCAGGCGCGCCGAGGCCAGCGCGGCCTCTATGCCCGCGTGGCCCGCGCCTATGACCGCTATATCGCATTTTCCCGCTTCATAAGTTCTCATAACCCTAAAATTATACTACCGCCCCGCGGCGGAATCAAGCTGTGCAGAATTTGCACAGGAAAAAACGCATCCGGCTATTGCTTTATCTCGTTAATGTGGTAATATGATAACGCCTTATCAAGCGAGGTAAAGAATGAAGGAGAAATGAAAAGATGAAAAAGTTTTTTGCGCTTTTGCTTGCACTTTGCATGATATTCGCCCTGGCCGCCTGCGGCGAGCCGGCGTCCGAGCCCAGCGAGGCGCCCGCCTCCGAGGCTCCGGCTTCCGAGGCCCCTGCCAGCGAGGAGCCAGCCGCCGAGAGCGATATGGCCTACATCCAGGAGAAGGGCAGCCTCATAGTCGGCATAACCGAGTTCGAGCCCATGGACTACCAGAACGAGGCCGGCGAGTGGATAGGCTTTGACGCCGACCTTGCCCGCGCCTTTGCGGACAGCCTGGGCGTCGAGGCCGTCTTCCAGGTCATCGAGTGGGACAATAAGGTCATGGAGCTTGACGGCAAGACCATAGACGTCGTCTGGAATGGCATGACCCTGACGGACGAGGTCCTCTCCGCCATGGAGTGCTCCAACGCCTACTGCAACAACGCTCAGGTCGTCATCCTGCCTGCCGACTCCGCTGAGGATTACCCCGACGCCGCGAGCATGAGCGAACTGAATTTCGCGGTTGAGAGCGGTTCCGCCGGCGAGGCCATGGCCATTGAGAACGGCTTTAGCTACACGCCGGTGGTCGATCAGGCCACGGCGGTGCTCGAGGTCAGCTCCGGCACCTGCCAGGCCGCCATCATCGACAGCCTCATGGCCGCCGCCATGGTCGGCGAGGGCACGAGCTACGCCGACCTCACCTACACCATCAGCCTCAACAGCGAGGAGTACGGCGTCGGTTTCCGCAAGGGCAGCGACCTTGCCGCCGCGCTCAATGAGTTCTTCGTTGACTACTACGCCGCCGGCACCATGCAGGAGCTGGCCGAGACCTACGGCGTCTCCGCGGCTCTCATAGCCCAGGAGTGAGCCCCGCGCAGCTTACCGAGAAATAAAGGCCGAAAGCAGAGGACGTGACTGCCCTCTGCTTTCGGCTCGGACAGGAGTGGTTCCCGCACATGTTCCAGACCGTAATATCCGCGCTCAACGAGGGCTTTGTGCAGACGCTTAAGCTCTTTGTCGTGACGCTTGTCGGCTCCATACCCCTGGGGCTCATAATCTGCTTCGGCTCCATGAGCCGCTGGGCGCCCCTGGGCCTGCCCGGCAGGCGCCTCGCCGCGAGGAAGGCCGCCCTCGACCGGCAGCTGGAGGAGGACGGGGAGCCTATCGTGGACGGCGGGCGCGTGCTCTCGCCCGTGAGCGCGAGGAAAAAGAGCGGGAGCCTCGGCTTCTGGTCGAAGGTGTTGCTCGGCTTTAAGCCCATTTCGCTCATAAGCCGCCTGATAGTCTGGATCATCCGCGGTACGCCGCTCATGCTTCAGCTGCTTATCATCTTCTACATACCCGGCTACATCTTCGACAGCAACCCGTGGAATTTTGCCGAGGGCCGTTTCGTTGCGGCGGCGGTGATGTTCATCGTGAACTACGCCTGCTACTTCTCCGAGATCTACCGCGGCGGCATACAGGGCGTGCCCCTCGGCCAGCAGGAGGCGGGCCAGGTACTGGGCATGACGAAGGGGCAGATCTTCCGCCACGTCACGCTCCTGCAGATGATAAAGCGCATCGTGCCGCCCATGGCCAACGAGGTCATAACCCTCGTCAAGGACACCTCCCTTGCGCGCATCATCTCCTACCAGGAGGTCATCTGGGCCGGCTACGCCTTCCTCAAGGGCTCGCACGGCTACTCCGGCCTCATCTGGCCGCTGTTTTTCACCGGCATATACTATCTCATCTTCAACGGCATCGTCTCCTTCCTGCTCGGCAGGCTGGAGCGCAAGCTTGAGTTCTTCAGGTAAGGGGGCAGGACAATGTCGATACTGGAAGTCAAAAACCTGGAAAAGCACTTCGACAAGACCAAGGTCCTCAATGACATCAGCTTCTCCCTGGAGGAGGGGCAGGCGCTTTCCATCATCGGCTCCTCCGGCAGCGGAAAGACCACTCTGCTCAGGTGCCTCAACTTCCTTGAGACGCCGGACGCGGGCAGCATCGCCGTCAAGGGCGAGACGCTCTTCGACGCGGCGGACCCCGCCACGCGCAGGGAGGCGGACGTGCGGCGCAAGAGGCTGCACTTCGGCCTGGTTTTCCAGAGCTTCAACCTCTTCCCGCAGTACACGGCGCTGGGGAACGTCACGCTGGCGAGCAAGCTGCTGGCGAAGGAGCGGCCGGACTACAAGCAGAACAAGAAGGCCATCTTCGAGGCCATAGACCAGGAGGGCCTCGAACTTCTCGCCTCCATGGGCCTCTCCGACAGGACGGGACACTACCCGCACCAGCTCTCCGGCGGCCAGCAGCAGCGCGTCGCCATAGCCCGCGCGCTCGCCATGCACCCGGATATCCTCTGCTTTGACGAGCCGACGAGCGCGCTTGACCCAGAGCTCACAGGCGAGGTGCTGCGGGTCATACGGGAGCTGGCCGAGCGCAGGACGACGATGATAATCGTCACGCACGAGATGCACTTTGCCAGGGAGGTCTCGGACAGTATCATCTTTATGGACGGCGGCTTCATCGTCGAGCAGGGCGGACCGGAGATAATCGATAACCCGAAAATGGAGCGCACGCGGCGTTTCCTCTCAAGCTACGGGCAATAACGACGATTATTTACAAATTCCCACTTGAATAAGGGCGGGGATTACATTATTATTATTGCGCGTGCCTTCGGGCGCGCGCAATTTTGCATCCGGGGGCGAGGCCGCGTGAAAAAGTCAATAAAACTCGCGGCGCTGCTGCTCATATCGTGCCTCATGCTCTCCCTTTCCGGCTGCGGCAAGGTCGTGGGGCGCTACCGCGTCGTGGAAACGCTCATGACCCAGGAGTTTTCCATAGGCTACCGGGAGAACGACTACGTCCGTTACTACGTGGACGCCGCCCTCCAGACCCTCGCGGCGGACGGCACCATCTCCACCCTCGCCTACAAGTGGTTCGGCGAGGACAACACCAGCTTTTCCAAGAACATCAACGCCCTGGAGCAGGTCGGCCAGGCCGCGCCGCGCACCCTGCTCGTGGGCGTGGACGCGGACGCCTTCCCCATGAGCTACATAGAGGGCGACAGCTATTCCGGCTTCGACGTGGAGCTGGCGCGGGAGGTGTGCAGCCGCCTGGGCTGGACGGCGAAGTTCATATCCATAAAGGCGGAGAATGCCTACGTCGAACTCTCCAGCGGCAACATAGACGTCGCCTGGGGCGGCCTCGCGCTTGAGCGGGAGGACGTGAAATACGAGGTCACGGCGCCCTACCTGACGAACGATATCGTCATAGTCACCCTTGCGCAGGGCGGGGCCAAGACCCTCGCCGGCCTGAAGGGCGACACCCTGGCCATGACCGTGGAGCAGAAATACATGGACGCCCTCAGCCAGAACGAAAAGCTCATGGAGCGTCTCGGCCAGATAAAGCGCGTCTCCGGCGGCACGCAGAGCCTCTTCGACCAGCTGAACTCCGGCGCCGTGAACGCCATCATAGTCTATCGCCTGGCACTGAGCTATTACGGATAAGATCACGCTGAAAAAGGCGGCGCAGGCCGCCTTTTTTGCTGTCCGGGCCGCGGATTTGTTGACCGGCGGGGCGGGGCATGGTATAATTTTAATTCAATGAATTTGAAGGAGCGCGGCTATGTGGCTTTCTGACAAGTGGCAGGACTTTGAACTGCTGGACTGCTCCCACGGCGAGAAGCTGGAGCGCTGGGGGGACTATATCCTCGTGCGCCCGGACCCGCAGGCCATCTGGGACACGCCCCGGCGCGACGCGCGCTGGCGCAGCTGCGACGGCAAATACACCCGCAGCGAGACCGGCGGCGGGGCCTGGGACAAGCGCCGCCTGCCCGCAAGCTGGCAGATAGGCTACGGGGAGCTCCGCTTCAACATAAAGCCCATGAACTTCAAGCACACGGGCATTTTCCCGGAGCAGGCTGCAAACTGGGACTATATAATGCGCAAAATAAGGTCGGCGGGCAGGGAGATTAGCGTTCTGAACCTCTTCGCGTACACGGGCGCCGCAACCGTCGCCGCCCTCGCCGCCGGGGCGAGCGTCTGCCACGTGGACGCCGCCAAGGGCATGGTCGCCTGGGCCAAGGAGAACGCCGCCGCCTCCGGCGTCGCGGACAGGCCCGTCCGCTGGATAGTGGACGACTGCGCCAAGTTCGTCGAGCGCGAGATTCGACGCGGCAGGCGCTATGACGCTATTATAATGGACCCGCCGAGCTACGGCCGCGGCCCGGGCGGCGAGGTCTGGAAGCTGGAGGACAGCCTCTGGGGCTTTGTGAGCCTCGTCTCCGGCGTCCTGTCGGAGGACCCGCTCTTTGTCATCATCAATTCCTACACCACGGGGCTTTCGCCCTCGGTGCTTACCTATATCAGCGAGAGCATCTTTACAAAGCGCTTCGGCGGCCGCTCGGAGAGTCGGGAGCTGGGCCTGCCCGTCACCGCGACGGGGCTGTGCCTGCCCTGCGGCGCCGCCTGCCGCTGGGAGCGCGGGGAGTGAAAGAAAAGGATATGCAGCCAATAATCAGAACGGAGGCCCTGCGCTACACCTATCCGGGGGACGAGTTTGAGACCCTGCACGGCATAGACCTCGAAATTAAAGAGGGCAGCTTTGTCGCGGTGCTGGGCCACAACGGCTCCGGGAAATCGACCCTGGCCAAGCTCATGAACGCCATCCTCCTGCCAAGCTCGGGCAAGGTGTACGTGGACGGCATAGACACCTCCGACGAGGCGCGGCTCCTGGACGTGCGGCGCACGGTGGGCATGGTGTTCCAGAACCCGGACAACCAGATAGTCGCGAACGTCGTCGAGGACGACGTGGCCTTCGCGCCGGAGAACCTGGGCGTCGAACCCGCGGAGATACGCCGCCGCGTGGACGAGGCGCTCCGGACCGTGGGCATGTATGAATACCGCCTGCACGCGCCGCACCTGCTCTCGGGCGGGCAGAAGCAGCGCGTGGCCATAGCGGGCGTCCTCGCCATGCAGCCGCGCTGCGTCGTGCTCGACGAGCCGACGGCCATGCTCGACCCCGTGGGCCGGCGCGAGGTCGTCGCCACGGTGACGCGGCTGTGCCGGGAAAAGGGCATGACCGTCATGCTCATCACGCATCACATGGCCGAGTGCATAGGCGCGGACAGGCTCATAGTCATGTCCGAGGGCCGCATAGTCGCGGACGGCACGCCGAGGGAGGTCTTCTCCCGGGTGGAGCTGCTGCGAAGCGAGGGCCTCGCCGTCCCTGCGACGACGGAGCTCATATACGAGCTGCGGCGGGACGGCTTTGAGCTGCCGCTGGACGCGCTCACCGTGGACGAGTGCGCCGACGCCGTTATGGCGGCTATTTGACGACAGAAAAGGGATAAGAAGCTATGGACGCGGTCATCAGGGCCGAGGGCCTGACACATGTATATAGCCGCGGCACGCCCTTTGAAAAGGCGGCCATACGCGGCGTGAGCACAGAGATCTACCCGGGCCAGCTCGTGGCGGTCATCGGCCACACGGGCTCGGGTAAGAGCACCTTTATCCAGCACCTGAACGGCCTGCTGCGCCCCGACGAGGGGACGGTTTACTGCGAGGGCGAGGACATTTTCGCCACGAAGGAGGCCACGCGGGACGTGCGCTTCAAGGTGGGCCTCGTGTTCCAGTACCCGGAGTACCAGCTCTTTGAGGAGACGGTCTACCGGGACATAGCCTTCGGGCCGAAGAACATGAAGCTCTCCGAGGCGGAGGTGGACGAGCGGGTGCGCGAGGCCGCGCGCTTTGTCGGCATAGGGGAGGAGCTCTTTGAGAAATCGCCCCTGGAGCTCTCGGGCGGACAGAAGCGGCGCATCGCAATAGCGGGCGTCATCGCCATGCGCCCCAAGGTGCTCATTTTGGACGAGCCCACCGCCGGCCTCGACCCCGGCGGCTGCGAGGGCATACTCAAAAACGTCCTCGACTACAGGCGCCAGACGGGTTCCACCGTCCTTTTCGTCACCCACAGCATGGACGACGCGGCGAGGATAGCCGACAGGCTAATCGTCTTCCACGAGGGCGGCATAGCCATGGACGGCACGCCGGACGAGGTCTTTTCCCGCGCGCGGGAGCTCACGGAGATGGGCCTGGACGTGCCCCAGCCTGCCGCCATAGCCGCCGCCCTGCGCGAGCGCGGCGCAGCGCTGCCCGAGTCCGTCTACACCGCGCAGCAGCTGCACGAGGCCGTGCTGGCCCTGCTCAGGAAGGGGGGACGGGACTGATGCTCAAGGACATAACCCTGGGCCAGTACTTCCCCGGGGACACCATCGTCCACCGGCTCGACGCGCGCACCAAGCTGCTGCTCGTCATCATCTACATCGCCGCCCTCTTCACGGCCGTGGACTGGCTGTCCTACGGACTGATGTTTGCCGTCACGGTCGGCTGCGTCGCCCTCTCGAAGATAAAACCACGGACGCTCATGAAGGGCCTCAAGCCCCTCATATTCGTCATAATCCTCACGGGCGTCCTGAACCTCTTCTACACCACGGGCGGCAAGGTGCTCTTCGACTGGTGGATCTTCACCGTCACGACAGAGGGCTTAAAGCGAGCCTTCCTCATGGTGGTGCGCATAATGATGCTCATCTGCGGCACGCTGCTGCTCACCTACACCACCAGCCCCCTCGCCCTGACGGATGGGCTGGAGCTGCTGCTGAACCCCCTCAAAAAGCTGCGCGTGCCTGTGCATGAGATGAGCATGATAATGAGCATGGCCCTGCGCTTCATACCCACGCTCATAGAGGAGACGGACAAGATCATGTCCGCCCAGAAAGCCCGCGGCGCGGACTTCGAGACGGGCAAGCTCACGCAGAGAGCCAAAGCTCTGCTGCCGCTTCTGGTGCCGCTCTTCGTATCCAGCTTCCGCCGCGCGGACGAGCTGGCCGTCGCCATGGAGAGCCGTTGCTACCACGGCGGCGAGGGCCGGACCCGCATGAAGCAGCTGAGGATGCACCGGCGCGACTGGCTGGCCCTGCTGCTGGGCGCCCTCGTGCTCGCCGCCACCATCGTCATGAACGTCTACGGCCTATGAGGAACCTCGCCATAAAGCTCCGCTACGAAGGCACCGCCTACCACGGCTGGCAGGTGCAGAAGAGCGAGATAAGCGTCGCGGAGACGCTGGAAAAAGCGCTCTCCAAGGTCTGCGGGGAGCGGATAAAGCTCACAGGCTGCGGGCGCACGGACGCGGGCGTCCACGCCCTCTCCTACTGCGCCAATTTCCGCACGGAGAGCCGGATACCCGTGGACAGGCTGCCGCTGGCCGTGAACAGCCGCCTGCCGGACGACATAGCCGTCCTCGACGCCTGCGAGGCGCCGGAGGACTTCAACGCCATTTTAAGCTGCATACAGAAAGAATACGTCTACAGGATAATGAACACCCGCATACGCGACCCCTTTTTGCAGAAGCGGGTCTGCTTCTACCCCGCGCCGCTCGACATCGGGCGCATGCGCGCGGCGGGCCTGGCCTTCGAGGGCAGGCACGATTTCAGGGCAGTCCGCAGCGTGGGGACGCAGACGAAGACCACCGTCCGCACCGTGCACTGGTGCCGGGCCAGGCGCGAGGGCGACCTCATCAGCGTCGCCGTCTGTGCGGACGGTTTTCTCTACAACATGGTCCGCGCCATCGTTGGCACGATGGTCTACGCCTCGCACGGCAAGCTTGAGCCGGAGGACATCCCCTCCCTGCTTGAGACGGGCGACAGGCGCCTGACCGGCCCCACCATGCCCCCGCAGGGGCTCTACCTGCGCCGGGTCTGGTACGAGGGCGACGTGGGCCGGATGATGCGGGAGGACTGTCCTGATGAAGCACCCGGCAAAGCTCAGACTTAGACTCAGAGGAGCGGCGGCGCTCCTCGCCCTGCTGGCCCTGGCCGCAGGGGCGGTTTTCGCCCTCAGGGGGCGCGCGCAGGCCGCGGAATGGGCCTTCGAGCCCGAGCCGGGGCAGGTATTCGCCGCCTTTGGGAACTCTTTCGCTGCCTGTTCGTCAACACAGTTGCAGATATACGGCCCCGAGGGCGAACTGTGTCTGCGCGCGGAGCTCCCGCAGCCTGCGCCCGCCCTTGCGGCCTCGGATACGCGCCTGGCTGTCTGGAGCGCGGGAGGCGAGAGCTTTTCCGTCTTTGACGCACAGGGCGGGCTCGGCTCCGTCGAGGCGGAGGGCGAGCTGCTGGACCTGCGGCTCCGGGGCGATATGGCTGTCGCCGCCGTAATGGGCGGGGAGGGCCTCGGCCTCGTCACTGTCTATGACGGGCTTTTGCGGCCCGTGTACCGCTGGCATGCCCAGACGGCCTGGCCCCTTGCCGCCGAGCTCTCGCCCGAGGGAGCCGCCCTCGCGGTGCTCGCCGCCTCGGAGGCGGGCGGGCAGCTGCGGCTCTTCTCGCTGGGCAGCGAGGAGGAGCGCGTCCGCTTCGAGTCGCCGGGGGAGTATTTTATTGACCTGGCCTGGATGGATGGCGGCCTCTGCCTGCTCTCGGAGGACAGGGCCGTGTTCCTCGACGAGGGCGGCGCGCAGACGGGGGAGTACCGCTTCGGCTCCGCAAGGCTCAGGGACTGCGCCTTCGGCGGGGACTTCGCCCTGCTCGTACTGGAGGAGGCGGGGCAGGTCAGCCTCGTCAGCCTCGACGCCTCGGGCGGGCTCATCGCGCAGCTCCCTCCGGGGCGGGACTTCGTCTCGGCGGAGGCGGAAAAAGATAAAATAGCCGTGCTTTACTCCGACGGCGCGGCGGTATATAATAAAAACCTAAGGGAGCGCGGAAGCGGAGCGCAGGCGGCGGGGGCACAGGCCCTGCTGCTGCGCGGGGATGGGGAGACCCTGGCGGTCTTTGCCGGCGCCGTGAGGACAGGCCTTGCGTAAAAACGCGCCCAAAGGAGGCTAAACCTTTGAGAACTGTAATAGACCTCGTCCTTCTTGCCATAATAATAATCAGCATCTGGTCCGGCTACAAGAAAGGCTTCATCATGGGAATAGCGGGCCTTGTCGCCATAATCGTCTCGCTTTACGCGGCCTCGCTGGTGTCCTCGGCCTTTTCCTATGAGGTCGTGCCGGCCATGCGGCCCTTCGCCAGCGGCTATGTCGAGAGCCAGATGCAGGAGAAGGTCCTGGAGGATATGGGCATAGCGGACACGGAGCTCTCCTACGAGGACATCCTCGCGGACGACCCGGAGCTCCGGCACGAGTTCTGCGCCACCTGCTTCAAGACCTTCGGCATCTATGAGGACGCCGCCGAGCAGATGGCAACCGAGGCCGAGACCTATGCCGACGAGCAGGGCAGCACCATCGAAGAGGCCATAGTCGAGACGCTCTGCACACGGGTCGCCTACGTCGCGGGCGTCGTGCTGCTCTTCCTCATCTTCCTCATAACCCTGCTCACCATCGGCAACATCCCGAACCTCTCCTTCAGGATACCCAACGCCGATATCCTCAACGACGCGGGCGGCGCGGTCATGGGCCTCGTGAACGGTATGACCTATTGCGTCCTGCTCTGCTGGGCGCTGCGCTTTATGGGCCTCTTCATCGGGCTCGACACCCTCGGCAGCACCCTGCTCGGCAAGCTCTTCCTGAAGCTCGGCCTCGTCACAGCAGGCCTCGGCATCTGAGGGCGGAATATATGAACAAAATGTCAATTCCGGCCCGCCGGTGTTGACAAGCGCATGACTTGGTGATAAATTAGCACTCGAAGAAAAAGAGTGCTAATTTATTTTCCGGAGACTATTTTAACAGGAGACCAAAATATGCAACCAACGCTTTGCTCACGCTGCAAGAAAAACGTGGCGGTGATTTTCATAACGAGGCTTGAGGGGGGCCAGACGAAGAACGAGGGCCTCTGCCTCAAGTGCGCCCGCGAGCTGCACATAAAGCCCGTGGACGACGTGATAAACAAGATGGGCCTGTCCGACGAGGAGCTGGACGGCCTGACGAGCGAGATGATGGAGGCGCTCGGCAATGCCGAGGGGCTCATGGACATTGAAAACAGCGACTCGGACACGGACGACGAGGGCAAGACCGCGACCTTCCCCTTCCTGAACCGCCTCTTCGGCAACATGGGCGGGCAGAAGCCGGAAAACAGCGCCCCCGGCGGGGAGCTCACGCCCGCGCAGAGCGGGCCGGAGCAGGGAGGCCAGTCCCAGCAGGGCCCGCAGCAGGCCCCGCCGCGCCCGAAAAAGAAGTTTCTGGATAACTACTGCATCAATCTCACCGACAGGGCGCGCCAGGGCAAGCTGGACGCCATGATAGGCCGCGAGGAGGAGCTGGAGCGCGTCATCCAGATCCTGAACCGCCGTCAGAAGAACAACCCCTGCCTCATAGGCGAGCCCGGCGTCGGCAAGACCGCCATAGCGGAGGGACTTGCGCAGCGCATAGCCCTCGGGCAGGTGCCGTATAAGCTGCGCGACAAGGAGGTCTACCTGCTGGACCTCACGGCCCTCGTCGCGGGCACGCAGTTCCGCGGCCAGTTCGAGAGCCGCATGAAGGGGCTCATAGAAGAGATACGCAAGACGGGGAACATCATCCTCGTCATAGACGAGGTGCACAACATCGTCGGCGCGGGCGACGCCGAGGGCAGCATGAACGCCGCCAACATCCTCAAGCCCGCCCTCTCCAGGGGCGAGATCCAGGTCATCGGCGCCACGACCTTCACCGAGTACCGCAAGCACATCGAAAAGGACGCCGCGCTGGAGCGGCGCTTCCAGCCCGTGACCGTCGCGGAGCCCTCCATAGACGACAGCGTGAAGATCCTCGAGGGTATAGCCCATTACTACGAGGAGTGCCACCAGGTCCGTATCCCGCGCGAGATGTGCCGCGAGGCCGTCGTCCTCAGCGAGAGGTATATAACGGACCGCTATCTGCCCGACAAGGCCATCGACCTCATAGACGAGGCCTGCTCGGACGTGAACCTCAAAGACAGCTCCCTCGCGCGCATAGACGCCGCGCAGAAGGAGATAGACGACCTCAACAAGGAGCGGGAGCTGCTGCTCGCGGACACGGAGAACGAGCACTACGAGCGGCTGGCCGTCATCCGCACGACGGTGATGCAGCTCACTGACGAGCTGAACGCCCTAAAGGCCCACCCGCCGGAGCTGACGCGAGAGAACCTTGCCCGCGTGATCGAGCTCTGGACCAAGATACCCGCCAGCACCATCACCGAGGACGAGTTTGAGCGCCTCTCAAAGCTGGGCGACAGGCTGCGCGAGCACATAGTCGGCCAGGACGAGGCCATAGACGCCGTCTGCGCCGCCATAAAGCGCAGCCGCGTGGGGCTTCAGGCCAAGCGCAAGCCGGTGAGCTTCATCTTCGTCGGCGGCACCGGCGTCGGCAAGACGGAGCTGGTCAAGCGGCTCGCTGAGGACCTCTTCAACTCCCCCGAGAGCCTCATCCGGCTCGACATGTCGGAGTTCATGGAGAAGTTCTCCGTCTCCCGCATCATAGGCTCGCCCCCGGGCTACGTGGGCTACGACGAGGCCGGGCAGCTCACGGAGAAGATCCGCCGCAAGCCCTACTCCGTCGTCCTCTTCGACGAGATCGAAAAGGCGCACCCGGACGTCATGAACATCCTGCTACAGATCCTCGACGACGGCCGCATCACGGACGCCCAGGGCAGGAATATCAACTTTGAAAACACCGTCATCATAATGACGACGAACGCCGGCAGCAACACGAAGAGCGGCTCCCTCGGCTTTGTCGGCAGCGCCACGGACAAGGACCGCGAGCGCGCAATGAAGGCCCTGAACGACTTTTTGCGCCCCGAGTTCATAAACCGCGTGGACGAGATAATCTGCTTCAACAAGCTCACGGAGGAGAACTTCCGCTCCATAGCAGCGCTGATGCTCGGCGAGGTGCGAGACCTCATGCGCGAGAAGGGCATGGAGCTTTCCTGGGATGAGAGCGTCATAGACTACCTCGTGAAGAAGAGCTACAGCCTGACCTACGGCGCGCGCAACCTGAGAAGGACGATACAAAAGGACATCGAGGACGCCATGGCCGCCGTCATAGTGGACGGGAAGCGCGGGGCAGTGAGGGCCATAAAGCTCTCGTCCGACGGTGAAAAAGTTATTGTGGAGGCTGAATGAGCCATGATAAGGTTTGAGAGCGACTATTTGGAGGGCGCCCTGCCCGAGGTCATGGAGGCCCTGGTGCGGACGAACCTGGAGCAGACCCCCGGTTACGGCGAGGATGAGCACTGCGCGCGCGCCGCGCAGCTCATCCGCGAGAAATGCGCGGCCCCTGAGGCGGCTGTGCATTTCCTCGTCGGCGGCACGCAGGCGAACATGACCGTCATTGCCGCGGCTCTCAGGCCGCATCAGGCCGCCGTGGCGGCGGACACGGGCCACATCGCCGTACACGAGACGGGCGCCGTCGAGGCCACGGGCCACAAGGTCATCACCCTGCCGAGCCCGGACGGCAAGATAAGCGCAGGGCAGGTGCGCGACTGCGTCGAGGCCCACTGGGCGGACTCCACGCACGAGCATCAGCCCCAGCCCGCCCTAGTCTACATCTCCCAGCCCACGGAAAATGGCACCGTCTACTCCCTGGCGGAGCTGGAGGCGATGAGCGCCGTATGCCGGGAGAAGGGCCTTTTGCTCTTCGTGGATGGGGCGCGCATGGGCGCCGCTCTTGCGAGCTCCGACGTGACGCTGCCCGACCTCGCGCGGCTCACCGACGTCTTTTACATAGGCGGCACGAAGCTCGGCGCGCTCTTCGGCGAGGCCGTCGTCATCACGAACGAGGCCCTGAAGCGCGACTTCCGCTACATCATCAAGCAGCGCGGCGGCATGTTCGCCAAGGGCAGGCTCCTGGGCGTCATGTTCGAGGCCCTGATGGAGGACGGGCTCTATGAGCGCACAGGCGCGCGCGAGGTGGCCCTGGCCATGCGCCTGCGGGCGGCCTTTGAGAAGAAGGGCTGGCCCCTGCTCTACGACTCGCCTACGAACCAGCAGTTCCCCATAGTCCCGGACGCCGCCCTGGAAGAGCTGGCGAAGGACTACAGCTTCTCCGACTGGGCGAGGGTGGACGGGACGCACCGCGCGGTCCGCTTCTGCACCAGTTGGGCGACCCGCGAGGAGGACGTGGACAAGCTCATTGCTGACATTGCCAGGCTGTGAGCGTAGGGCGTTGGCGGAACTCGCCGTTTTGCTTTTGGTTGTCTTTACGTTGGTGCTGCCTGTTCCACCCCATTTCTTTGGTCATGCCCAAAGAAACGGGGTGGAGCCCCAAAGAAAAACGCTTATGGGGTGGTGGCGCCCCCGTGAGGTTTCGGGACCCACCCGCCTCTCCCA
>OJRQ01000106.1_pt1 | contig 80246 bp, 82 predicted proteins | sample 1599271 | NCBI WGS metagenome assembly OJRQ01 (sample SAMN03922533, study PRJEB24848) | human gut metagenome | isolation source: stool sample | host: Homo sapiens | place: Germany | collected 2010-05 | reverse complement strand
TCGCCTCCCTAAAAATCTGAAATTTCTACTTGACTTTTATTAGCAGGTCTTTCACAGCGGAACAGATTTACACGCCCTCTGCGTCTACTTCATACACATCGTAGACCTCGTTGGGCTTGAGCTTGAGCCGGGTGGACAGGAACGCCTCGATGTCAAAGGCGTTCTTGGGGTCCGCGTCGGCGGTGTACGGGTAATTGGGGTGCTTGGTGATGTCGTACTTGTCCGAGAGGAAAGGCCGCACACCGCGCAGCTGGAGGATACACTTGCCGCCGTCCATGACGGCCAGTTCATCCTGGCTCATAAGCTCTTTGCCGAGCTTTTGGTAGTTAAGAGAATGGGATGTCTCGCGGCCCCGGCTCTCGCCGGTGTTGTAGGTGTCGATGGTCTCCTTGCCCAGCACGGCGGCCAGCTCCTTGAGGGTTGTCGGCTCTTTGCCGCCCAGGAAGATGGAGGTATCCATGTTGCCGATGATGGTATCGGCGTTGTCCTTGTAGATAGCTTTGAGCTGGGACTGTGCTTGCAGCACCAGGCAGGCGGAAATCTCACGGCTTCGGATGGTGGCAACCAGCTTTTCCAGCCGAGGGATCTGTCCAATATTGGCGGCCTCGTCAATGAGGCACCGCACATGGACCGGCAGCCGCCCGCCGTACACATCGTCCGCTTTTTCGCAGAGCAGATTGAACAGCTGGGTGTAGCACATGGAGATCAGGAAGTTAAAGCTATCGTCCGTGTCGCTCATAATCAAGAACAAGGCGGTTTTCCGGTCTCCCAGGGTATCCAGCTCCAGCTCGTCGTAGGCCGTGACCTCCCGCAGCTCCGCGATGTCGAACACGGCAAGGCGCGCACCGCAGGAAATCAGGATGGATTTTGCGGTTTTGCCCGCAGCCAGCTTGTACTTTTTGTACTGACGGACGGCGAAGTGGTTGGGCTTCTCTGCCTCCAGCGCGTCAAACATCAGGTCCACGGGGTTCTTGAACTCCTCGTCATCCTCCCGGACCTCCATCGCGTTGATGAACTCGATGAGGGTGGAGAAATTCTGTTCCTCCACCGGGGCCTCGTAGTGGATATACCCAATGAGGGCGCAGTACAAAAGCGTCTCGGCCTTAACCCAAAAATCGTCCCCGGCCTTGCCCTCGCCCTTGGTGTTGGCGATCAGCGTCGTGACCAGTTTCAAGATGTCCTTTTCGGAGTGGATGTAGGCAAAGGGATTATAGTGCATGGACTTCTTGAAGTTGATGGTATTGAGGACTTTGATCCGATAAGGCTCATAGATGTCCTTGCCGTGCTTATCCTTCATGGGCTTGCCGTCCTTGCCCAGCTTGGGTGTGCCGCGCTGAAGCATTTTGCCGCACTCCACCAGGATGGTGCCTTTTGGGTCTGTCACCACATAGGAGCTGTGCATCTGCATCAGGTTCGGTTTCAGCCAGAAGCGGGTCTTGCCGGAACCGGAGCCACCGATCACCAGCACATTTTTGTTTCTGGCGGTCTTGGGGTCCTTGGGGCGGCTGTTCATGGTCAGGCTCTCGGTTTTAGTCAGAATCACATTGTTCTGGAACACCGGGTCGATGTAGGGTGCGATGTCCTCATGGGTGCCCCATGAAGCGTTTTGTCAAGTGCTTTTTTGAGTTATTGACGCAAATTCTTGTGAAAGTGCGAAAGTGCAAAGTGCAAAGGGTCTGCGTTTTGCACTTTCAGATTGCGGGTTCGGGCGGCTGCTTCTTCTTGATGAAGTTATACCATTGACCGCCGACACGCCTTGCGCCTAAAATACCGCCCATGTTGCGCTTGGCGTTCTGTACCGTCCTCTCGGATATTCCGGCTTCGGCTGCGGCCTTTACAATGTCCTCGCTGGCAAGTTCTTTCCCGTCTGCAAGCAGGTCAAGTATCAGCTTCTCGGCTTGCTCGGTCTTGGTGGCGGTGTTCCCGCCCGCGCCGGATAGCAGCTCGTCGGCGGTTATGTCGTATTCGCCTATCCATGAAAAGCCTGTTTCCGGGTCAAGGCAAAAGGCAACGGGCTTGCCCTCCGGCGCAAGGGAAGATTTGTCATGGACGATAACACGCACATTCGGCTCCCGCTTCACGCGCCCGATCAGCAGGACGCTCCTTGCTGCGGCGCGGAAGTCGATAGAACCTAAGCCCCGGTATGCGCTCTGCCCTCCGGCAGCTTTGTTCAGGTGTCCGATAAGGATAACAGCGCACCCGGTACGCTCGGCAACATCGGCAAGGCGGCGGAACATGGGGCGCACTTCATTTGCCCTGTTCATGTCGGTCTTTTCGCCCATGTACGCCTGTATGGGGTCAAGGATAATCAGCCGCGCCCCGTTCTGCGTGATTGCCTTTTCTATGCGCTCGTCGGAGAGGGTAAGCTCCCGCTTGGCTTCATCAATCACAAGCACGCGGTCAAGGTCGGCTTCGGCTTCTATCAAGCGGGGCTTGACGGTATCGCCCAGCCCGTCCTCGGCGGTCTGGTAAATCACTTGGAATGGCGGCAAGGGCTTCATTCCCGGCAGCGTTCCCCCGGTGGTGCAGGCGGCGGCAAGGCGTAGGGCAAAGGTGGTCTTGCCCTCGCCGGGATTGCCCTGCACAATGGTTACTTTCCCAAAGGGAATATACGGCTCCCATAGCCATTCAACGGTCTGTGTGTCAACCTCGCTCATGCGGATAATCTCAACGGTTTCTTCCTGCGGCGGCTCTTTCAAGCCGTAAATCGCTTCCTGGATATACTTACCGTCCGCGATTTCTGCCCGGTGCTGCAATACCTCGTTCCAGTCCTTGTAAAGCGGCACAAGGCGGTGGACGGTCAAGCCCTCCGGCACAAGCTCCGCAAGGCGGCTGCAAGCGTCGTTTCCCGCTTGGTCGCTGTCAAGGCAGAGGTAGACGGTCTTGATGTTCGGACGGTCAGAGAGGAAACGCAACAGGGCTTTTTCTCCCACGCCGCCCAATGACAAATAGCTCTGCTTCTGCCATGCCTTTTTGAACAGGCAGAGGAAAGAGAGCAGGTCAACGGGGGCTTCAAAGACAAAAAGCCTGTCACCCTCGCCCCGGTAGCAGAAATTAAAGGCTTTGTCGCTGCCTTTCACATCAAGCCGGAAGTTTCCCGCCGTTCCCTTGCTGTGGGCGTAGCGCTGTATTCCGTCCTCGTCCCGCCCCACAAATACGGCGTTGTGGTGGGCTGTGTCCTCGTAAATATCGCCGCGGGCAAAGAAAAAGCCCGTCACATCTTCATCAATGCGGCGGGCTGCTGTGAGGTAGTTCCTCGCTATTCTGTTGTCGTTGTTTGGGGGCGGTAGCCGGAAGTCAGAGAGGGACGCGGGGCAAGGTTTGTCCGGCGGTGGTGCGGCTCCCTTTTCTCCTGTGAGAAGTTCCACGGCTTCGGTAAAGCTCTTGCCGAAAAACTCCATGATAAAATCAACGGGGCCGCCGCCCTTGCTCTGGCTGTGCCTGTACCATTTGTTTCCCCGGACGGTCAAGCTGTCGTGCCGTTTCCAGCGGTATTCATTCCCGGCGCGGGTAAGTTGCTCGCCCTGTGATTGCAGGAAAGAAACAAGGTCGGCTTGGTTTGCCCGGTCTATCTGTTCTTGGGTGTAGTACATGGTTGATACCTCGCTTTCTGTGGTTGAATTGTTCATAGCTATTGCGTATAATAAAAATATAAGATTGCGAATAAGGCGGTAGGTAAAGTGTCAGACGAAATTATCAATTATCATGATTTATCAGAACATGAAAAAGACAAAGCCCTTCGTCAACTCAATGGGCTTGGATTTACTCCGGCTTATGGTAGTATTTCTTGTATGAAAAATGAAATGGAGAAGTCTAAAGGTCATACTTTGCCACAATATATTTTTGTCCGTAGGAGTGGCGAATTTATTGGATATATGTTTTTGATTGCGGAAAGTGAAAAAAGTAGCAAGGTATTTCCGTGGTGGGCAGTTGATAATTCTGACGAACTTCCGTTAGCAACAGACATTCGTTTACTGCAATTTGGAATTGAACTTTGCGAAAAATCTGAATGTTTTCAGTTGGCAGAAAGATTACAACACCAGCTTGAATGTCATAAGAAGTATATCGGACGCAGAACAGAAGAAATGTCTCGATAAATTCTGAAATCGAACAGTACATAGGGCGGACAAGCAAAATAGCTTGCCCGTCCTTTCCCTTATCGCTCCTGTTCGTGACGCTTGGCGCGGGTCTGCTCCGGCTGGTCTGCTTTCAGGGCAATATCAACGCACTTGCGGATATTGTGCAGCTCGGCAACCTCGGCGCGGGTTTCTTTCAGCTTGGTATATTCCGCTGTTCTCTGCCCGCTGAGGGTGGCGTACTCCTTTTCCCATTCAGCGATAGGCAAGCTCTTTGTCCCTTTCGGCAGATTTGCATGGAGATAGCGGCTCGCTGCGTTCCATAGGGTAAGCTCGGCGCGGTGGGTTTCCTCGTACTTGTCGCGCTTGCTCGTCCAGCCATTTTTCAGCTTTTTCAGCTCGTCGTGAATGGGCTTGTACTCGTTGTAGTTCTTCCCGTATTCAATCAGCTTTTGCAATTCTTTCATGCGCTTCTCGGCGGTTTTCATGCCCTCCCGGATAGCGTCGGCTTGGTCGCTGACAGAGGAAAGGGCAGCGTCCAGCTCCGCAAGGGTGGAAATGCTATGCTCGGAAAGATAGTTGACCGCCTTTGCAACGGTTTTCAGTTCATCGGCGGCGTGCTGCCTTTGCCAACTCTGCGAATACTTCCGGCTCTTTTCTCTCTGAACGCTTAAATACTTCATCAGCAGATTTGCAAGGCCGTGGGATTGCGGGGGCTGCTCCGGGGCGGCTTCCCGCGCCTTGAACAGTTCGCCAATCCATTCTTTGAGCTTTCCTATCTGCGCCCGGATTTCCCGGATAAGGCGGTTTGCCTTTTGGATATTCCGGTTCAGCTCGCCTTTCTCGGTGGCTATGCCTTTCTTCTCCATTTGACAAGCCGCCACGCCCATGTGGACGGTGGGCAGCTCGTCAATGCCGCGCTCGGCGTTGCTGCGGTGGTCGATACGCTCCGGGCTTCCGGCGCGTTCAAGGTAGGCGTTTGAAATATCTGCCCATGCCTTGCGCCATAAAAGCGCGTTGCCCTTGTCGTTCCAGCCTGTGAGGTCAACTTTGTGTGTCTTGTATCTGCCGCTTGGTAAGCGTATGCGCTCACCGTTTTCGTCAAGGTCATATTCCTTTTTGGACTTCGCCGCCCATGCGCCACGCTCGTCAAGGGGACGCATGGTAAGCATGATATGACAATGGGGGTTGCCGCTGCCGGTGTCGTGTAGGCAGAAGTCAACGCACATTCCTCTTGAAACAAATTGAGAGGAACAGTATTCCCGGACAAGCCGGATCTGTTCCTCTCTGGATAATTCTATGGGGAGTGCTGCGTCAATCTCTCTGGCAAGCTGGACGTTCCCGGCTTTCTCGTAAAGCTCCACACTGTTCCATAGGGTAGCGCGGTCAGAGAAAGAGGGCGGGGCATGGGGCGGCAGTAGGATTTCCGTATGGACAACGCCGCGCTTGCGGGTGTAGTCATGGGTCATTCCGTCCCATTCGTTTGTGATTTTCTCGCCGCTTCGGTAGGCGGCTGCGGCAACGGCTGACTTGCCTTTTCCTCGGCTCACAATGCCGATGTTACAATGGTAAATAGCTATGGGTATCACCTCCCGGATAGGATAATAAAACCCGCAAAAATAGTACAGACGCCGGGGCGGGTGTACTGTTTTTGTGGGTATGCAGGGATAGCCGCGTAAGCGGCGCAAGGGGTGCAGCCCCTTGTTGCGGCAAAGCCGCCATATCGGAGCGCGGGGAAAGTTCCCTGTGCGGAGATAAGCCCTCGGCAGAGCGCACACGCCCGCAAGGGTGTATAAGTGCGCCCTTTGTTCCAAAGGGATTATTCCGCGTTCCCGTCCTCGGCTCGTTTTTTCAAAAACTCCTGTGCTGGCTCGCTCGTCAAGGCAAGCCGTAAAAAGGCTTTCGCGTCCTCGTCCGGCATGGCAATCAGCTCCGGCACAAGGCTCTCCATGAAGCCGCCGCGCTTGCAAAGCCTGTGGTTTCTCGCCTTGCGTTCCTCAACGGATAACTTCTGCTTGATGATTTTCTCCCGGTTTTCAAACTGCCGGATTTTCTTCTTGCTTTCCTCAATCTCGGCGGTCAATTCCTCGCGGGTTTTCTCTCTCGGTTTCGTCATGGGTGGTCGCTCCTTTCTGCCCGTCGGCGAAATAAAGAGCAGCCGTTTTCTGTACGAAAATAGCTGCTCTCGGTTTAATATATTTAGTTATTTGCGGTATTTATGGCATTACTTAAACGGAACAACAGTTCCGACAACGCGGCCAATAAAATACACTATGCCAATGTGAATTGCGAAACAAATAATTAGGAGTACTACTGCTAAAATCTTATTTTTGACCATATCGCAAACTTTGCGCCAATAGTTTCCAATTACCCATATCTCGGACGCAAAAAACAGGATGAACAGCGGATTGCTTTGAAACAGCATTGCCATATTGGATAATGCGTAACTGATAATGATATAGTTTATAGACTCAATCACAATCTCAAGATATTTTGATGCTTTTGTTTTCATGTTGCCACCCCCTTGTCTGTTTTTGCTCAAGTGCTTATTTTTAATATATCACAAGACTATGAACAAATCTATATCATTTCAGTCTATCAGCGGTGTTGTTTTCTTTTGCATATTGCCGCGCCTTTTCCCGGCGTTCCTCACTGTATGGGACGGTCAGGCGGAAAGAGAAACGGCCTTTCTCGATGTCAAACTCCATGCAGCCCGTTTCCGGGTCTGCGTCGGTCTGCTGGCAGATCGCCGGATAACGGCGGCTGTATGCAAGCAGACGCTTTTTCAAGGCGGTGTTGTGGGTGCGGATATGGATAAGGGGGTCTTTCTCGTCAAACCAAATATCGGTGGTCTTTTCCTGCTTGGTAAGCCCTGTTCTCATGCAAGCTCCTTTCTGCGCCCCTGTTACGCAATAGGGGCATTTTTCGGGTGTTTTCTCCGGCTTTTGACTTGGAGAAAACAGCGTATTTGACGATAAAAACCGCCCGGACGGGGAATGTATCGTCGGGGCGGTTGTTATCGCAAGATTTCTGTTTTTTCCGGCTCTTGACCGTCAGACACGGATAAACGCGAACTGTCGGCAAGTATCGTCTTGAGCAGCTTGTCGCGGAATGTTTCTGTGCTGCTGTGATTGAAAAATAACTCCGCAACAATGGTCTGCCCGTTCCTCTGCGTCGTGATGATACTGTCGGCGTTCCGGGGTTCGGTGGGCGTCCCGTTCTGTTCTGCCATAGGCGGCTCCTTTCTCCGGGCGCAAAAGAGGGACTTCCCGTAGCCGGAAAATCCCTCTTGGTTGTCGGTTATTCTGTTTTACTGTGCGGGCTGTGCGGCGGCGGTCTGCGCCTTTCTCCTTGCCCGGTATTCCCGCGCCTTGATACGGTCATACTCCCGCTGCTTTTCAAGGTTTCGCGCCCGGTACTCCCTTGAATACTGCCGGTGGTAGGCGCGGCTCTTTTCCTTTTTGGCTTCTTCGATTTCCTCCCGCATTTGCCGGATTTCCTGCTCCGTTGGCTCTGTAAGCTGTGTCACTTCGTTCTCAAATTTGCCGATATAGTTGAAATATATCCCGATGTGCTGAATGGCTTGTTTTGCCCTTTTCTTGTCGCGCTCATGCACTTCAATCCGGCTGATAAACTCGTTGAGAATGGCGGGGGTCAGGTCGGTAAAGGCAGCGTAGCGTTCCGTCAGCTTCAAAAACTTCTGCGCCCGTCCGCCCGCGTTCTCAAAAGCGGATAGCTGCTCTTGCAGCTCGGCAAGCTCCGCTTTCAGCGCATAGTATTCTTCTGAATACTTCTGCGACATTTGCTCATAGCGGTCTTGCGGGATCGTGCCGAGGGCGTTGTCCTCATAGAGCTTGTTCAGCACCTTGTCAATCTGTTCAAGGCGCGTCGTGATTTGCGGGATACGCTTCTGCTGTTTCTTGGTCTTGTCGGTCTGCTGCATGGCAAGGTTCTTTTTCACTAAGGCTTCAAATTCCGCCCAGTTGCTGATAGAATAGTCCTCGATTTTCTTCAGCACTTCCGCGATGGTCTGCATGAGCAAATCCGCGTCAATGATGTGCGGGGAATTGCATTTGGGGTTTTTGGCTTTTCCCTTGTGGTACTCGCTGCAATAGGCAACATGACGCTTGCCGCCATTCCGATAATCTATGCGAATGTGCATTTTCGCACCGCAATCCTTACAGAAAAGCAAGCCCGACAAAGGGTGGATTTCCCCGTCCCCGTTGGGGCGTTTGACGGGCGCATTTTCCAAAATCCGCTGTACGGTTTCAAAGTCGGTGCGGTCAATAATCGGCTCATGCACATTTTCGGTTATCTGCCATTGGCTCCGGTCTACATAGTGGTTCCGCTTGTCGCGGAAGTGCTTTGTGGTCTTGAAGTTGACAACATCACCGCAATACTCCTGCCGTGTGAGGATATGGGTCAGGGTGGCTTTGTTCCACTTATAGCGGTTGGCCTCATTGAGCGCCCTGTTTTTACAGGTTCCCCGCCCGCGCTCTTTCATGTAGAATGTGGGCGTTGGGATTTGCGCCTGCGTGAGATATACGGCAATTTGGTTTCGGTTTTTTCCGTCCAGAAACAGGCGAAAAATCAAACGAACAACTCCGGCGGCTTCCTCGTCGATAATCCAAAAATCCTTGTTGTCCGGGGATTTGACATAGCCATAGGGGGCTTCGGTGGCAATCGGCTTTCCACTCATGCCCTTCGTCTTAATGCCGGTCTTTACTTTCTTGCTGATGTCCTTTGCGTACCACTCCGACATGATGTTGATAAAGGGCGCAAACTCCAATGTATCGGGCTTTTCGCTGTCTATCCCGTTGTTGACTGCGATAAAGCGCACATTGTTCCGTCTGAATATCTCCATCGCATTGCCGACTTGGAGATAGTCACGCCCCCAGCGTGTCAGGTCTTTCATAATGCAGACACCGATTTTCCCGTTCTCTACATCGTCCATCATGCGGGAGTAGGCAGAACGGTCAAAAAATCTGCCGCTTTCGTCATCGTCAATGTAGTGCCGGATATTGGTTAAGTGCTGCCCTCTGGCGTAGTTCTCCAAAAAGATTTTTTGGTTCTGTATCGAGTTACTCTCACCGCCGTCCCTGTCCTCGTCGCCCACGGAAAGGCGGGAGTAAAGGGCTGTAATTTTACTATAATCAGTCATGTGCATAACCTCCTGTGCGTCCATATAGGCTTCCTTTACACTTAAAATTATGCACTCCAGCGGGCGCTGCCATACTCCATACCGTGCCGGTACTTCTTGGCGTTCTTGCTTTTGAGATACACGGCCAATCGCAGGCCAGCGCCGCAGCACAGCCCCACCAGCAGGTCCAAAGGGTGCAGGCTGGGCCACCAGCTGGCCAGCGCCACCGGCAGCGTGGAGAAGAACGAAAGCATTTTTGCCGAAGCGTCCGCACCCACGGCCATCCGCCATCCTTCACCGAAGTTGGTTGCGAACAGCCCCATCAGGATATAGGGCATATTCAGCAAAAGGAGCTTTTTGATGTCAAGTTGCTTTTTCATCTTCATCGTTCCAGCTCCTTCCGCTTGTTCCGGTCCACAACGGCGTGTTTCACCAGCTCTTTGAACTGGCTCAGCTTTGCCAGCACGGACGGACGCTCTGTTTTCTGCGCCTTTCTGACCTTCTTGCCGGTGTACTCGGTAAAGGCAGCGGTCAGGGCATCCGCATCGCGGCCTTTGAAAAAGATCAGGTACTTGGGCGGGGAGCTGCTGCGGTCCTTCTTCACCGCATAGTCAACGCCGTATTTCCGGGCGATCTTTTCAAACTCCTTGATGGAGGGGTCGGTGATCTCGATGTTGGAAACGCCCTGATTCTGGCCGATCAGCTGCTTCACCGTCTGTTTGCCGTGGGGAATCACGGGGGTATCCCGGCTTTTCTGCTTTTGCAGCTTCTTTTCCTTGCGGTGGGCAAGGTACTTGGTGATGGCGGCCTTAAACAGCCGCCCGGTAAACTTTGTTCCGCTGACTACCAGCGTCAAAGTCCTGTTTTCCACTTCCTCCTGCATAGGTCATCGCCTCCTTTCCACGGATTTTGCAGGGGTGGCGCTTGATACTAAGGCGGGACCACCAGCCGCCGCAGCAGGTATTTCATCATGGCAGGCTCCTTTCAACGCAGCTGATCGGAGCGGTCATAGTACAGATGTCCCTGGCGCACCTTGGCATGGCTGAGAATCTTGATGTGGCCCTTTTCCTGGTTCTCCAGGCTTTTCTGGTATCCGGCCTCCGTCAGAAACAGGCGGGTCCGTTCGCCTTTCCAGCCCACCGGCGAATCGTGGGTCAGCACATCGAAGATAATCATGTGCCGGGTGTCCTCGGCAAACCGCTCCAAATCCATGTACTCATGGCCGTGGTAGTTCTGCGCCCCGGCCTTGAGCCGCATTTCCTCCATCAGCTGGCCCACGGTCTTACGCTCAGGCATGGCGCGCACCTCCTTTCCCGCGTCCCTGGCCTTTCACAGTCAGGATACCGTCCAGGGTGGTAGCGGTGATCCGCAGGCGCTCAGCGGTGGCGATGTCATTCTTCACGGTCTCGTCGATGCCGTGGCCGCAGACCACCAGCACATGGGACCGGCGCAGATAGTCTCGCACCATATCCAGCCCGTCCTTGTGTTCCTGGGGAATCTCGTCCTTGAGGAAGGTGGACAAGAACAGAACCGGGCAGATGGGCGAATACCCGGCGTCGTACACCTGGCGGCAGTAGGTGGCAGCGTTCTCGGCGTTCTCATACTGGTTGTTGCTCCAGGGAGCCGTAATGTAGGCAAGAGGTCGTTTCATGGCAAAATCCTTTCTCCCGGTATTGCCGGGCAACAGAAAAGCGGCTGTTTACCAGCCGCCTGTGTTCATATCGTGATTGACTTGTACGGTGTAGTGATTGCTGATCGTGGTGGGCGCGTTGAACAGCACTGCAAGCAAATACTGTTTCATATTGCGGACCTCCGTGGTGTTTTTCTGCATACCGTCCATGACAAATCGGATATGCTCGCTATCCAGCTTCAAGAACCGGGAGCGCACGACTTCATGGGGAAAGTCGCTGCCAGCGATCCGAGTGGTTTTACGTTTGGCACAAACGGTCTCCACCATCAGCTCCACAATCTCGTCCAGGTCCTCACGGTAGGTCGAAAACTCTCTGCACAGATAGTCATACTCGATGTTCTCCAGAATCAATTCCCGATAATTTTCTATCTCTGAGACAGACATCGCATCCCTTCCTTTCCGTTCCGGCAGCTGTGCTGCCGCTGTTTCCCGGAAGGGAATGGAATCGGTACTTGCTCCATGAGTATTTTGTTTTTGAGTATTTGGTTTCTCTATATTTAATTCTGCGGGCTTTTCCGTATCCGGTTTATCCAGATACGGGTTTTCCGTATCTGGTGAAGCCGTATCTGGTACAGCCGTATCCGGCCTTGGCGTTTCTGGCTGCCTGGGCTGGGGTTTCTCATAAATCACATACTCGGTGTCGCTGATCCGGCCTTGTTGGTCCCGCAGCTGGTTCCGCACGATGTAACCGGCGGTTTCCAACTCCCGCAGCGCACTGCCGATGGCATCAACGCCCTCCTTGCAGATTTTCGCAAGTCCACGGGTAGTATAGTTCCAGTCATCAGGCAGGGATAACATCATGGAAAGAAGCCCCTTTGCCTTGAGGGATAGTTCGTGGTTCCGCAGGTGATGATTGCTCATCACGGTATAATCTTTGGTCCGTTCAATGCGAAAAACGGCCATTGACTTCACTCCTTTCTAATTTTAGGGCATGAAAAAAGCCACAATCCTTCGTGAAAAAGACTGTGGCTTTCAGCTGTTTTTGTTGTTCTGCCAGGGCCGGTAAGGACGCTTGTACTTCGGCGGATGACTGAACATCGGCTCATGCTCCGAAAACGGGAGGGTCTGCAAAACCCGGTCAATGTCGGTGGATTCCATATCATACTGGGACTGGCAACTTTCCCGGATGGCATCTTTGATGCTCTGGACAGTACACATATTCATTCCTTTCCTTTCGTAGTGATAATGAGTTTACGGGTGGCGGCGGCGCTTGTCCGGTTTGAAGTCGAGCACATGGCCCTCGATCACACGGGCATACCGCTTGATTTTGATTTCCCGACGCTTCTGGCTTACGAGGGCGGCCTGATACCCGTCCTCCGTAAGAAACAGCCGCATATCATCGCCGGGGCAGCCGTAGGAACAAGGGCGCTGAACGGAAAACTCGATCATCCAGCGGGTGCTGTCCTGAAAACGCTCTACGGCCAAGATATTGTGTCCTTTCAGCTCACGGGCTGAAATATCCCTCATAGGCGGCTCCTTTCATCGTTCCTGGTCTCTCTGGCGCTTCTTCTGCCACGCCTCCAGCAGTTTGATAATGGTTTCCTGCATCCGCTGGGGCGTATAGCTTTTGGGGAAATACTTCCGCAGGGTGTCGGAGGTGAAAGTCACTTTGTCGAGATCACTTTTCTTTTCCTCACCCATGATGACGCGCATCATATCGAGGGTCAGATGTCCCTCCTGGCTGTATTTCTTGAGTCGCTGAGCCTGGGAGAGAGAGGGGGTAGCCTGTTCGCTGTCCATCGCGTCCAGCAAATCCCGCTGTTCTTCTTTTTTGAGAAAGGACAGCTCATAAGCCGGATTGAGGGCGATTTTCTTTTCATCGACCATATCCAGCAGTTCGGGAATCAGCTCCGTCAGGCGGATATAGCGCTGCACCTGGTTCCTACTCGAACCAGCCTGCTGCGCCAACAATTCATCTGCACGCAACTTCGTCCCAAGTTGGGACGAAGTTAAGTCCCCCCGTGCGCCTTGGTGTTTCATAGCCTCCAGCTTCATCTTGTAAGCAAAGGCCCTTTCGCTGGGGAGCAGGCTTTCACGTTGTAAGTTGCTGTCCACCATGATGATAGTGGCAGCATCATCGTCCAGGTCTCGGACAATGACAGGCATGGTTTCTTTCTCGGCCAGCTCACTGGCCCGGTGCCGCCTGTGACCGGCAACCAGCTCATAGCCGCCCTCCGGGTCCGGGCGGGCGATCGCCGGAACCAGAACACCATACTGCCGAACGCTGTCGGCGGTCTCCATCATGGCCTCGTCATCCTTGACTTTGAAGGGATGCCCCTTAAATGGGTGCAGCTCAGACAGCGGAATTTCCTGTATCTTCTCCAGCTTGGCATCCTGGCGGCTTTCCTCGGTGGAAAACAAATCATCGTATGGAGCCAGCTCTACTTTTTTCGCGCTGCTTTTCAAGTTTTATCACCTCCTTGGTCAGATTCTTATAGCCCTCGGCCACCTTGCCATTAGGGTCATGGGCAAAAATGCTTTTGCCCTCGGCGCTGATCTCCTTTGCCCGGACAGAATGGGGAATCTCGGTGCCGAACACCTTGATTTTGCTGCCATAGGTCTCCCGCAGCAGGGCGGCAATCTCCTTGGCGAAGTTGGTGCGGTTGTCCACCATCGTCAGCAATATGCCGTCGATCTGGAGCTTGGGGTTGATCTGCCGCTTCACCTTGTTTACGGTCTGGAGCAGCTGTTCCAGGCCCTTGGCGGGCAGGTACTCCGCCTGAACGGGGATTATGACCCTGTTGGCGGCGGCCAGGGCGTTGACCGTGAGCATACCCAGGGATGGCTGGCAGTCAATCAGGATATGGGAATACTGTCCCTTGAGCGTGTCCAGATACTGCCGCAGGATGGTCTCTCGGCTCATGGCGTTCACCAGGGAGACCTCCATGCCGGAGAGCTGGATGTCTGCGGGCATCAGGTCAACGCCCTCCGGGTGGTGCAGGATACCCTCGCCGGGGCGCAGCGGCTCGTCCATCAGGATACGGCCCATCGCGTCGGACAGGGTAAAGGGCAGCTTGTCCGGCTGGGGGTGGCCCAGGCTGATGGTCAGGCTGCCTTGCGGGTCCCCGTCGATCAGCAGCACTTTCTTTCCGGCCTGCGCCAGCCCAATCCCCAGGTTCGCGCAGGTGGTTGTCTTGCCAACGCCGCCTTTCTGGTTGGCGATGGCGATGATTTGCGTGTTCAATGACTTCACCTCATTTCTGAATTGTTCTATGGCTTCTGGAAATAGAAAAAGCCGCCACTTCAAAAATTGAAAGTGACGGCCTTTTCTTATCCCGGAATGAAATTCCCCGGAAACGCAAAAAGCGCCCAGTAGAAAATACTGAGCGCTTGGCGATTAGATTTATTCTCTTTTGTTCAAATTAGGTCAAATTCAGACAAACCGTTTTCACGAAAAAGGTCTCTTGGAGATGTATAAATAAACATCCCCTTGGCATCCCAAAATCGCGTCTCGGTTGTCCTATTTTTTAACCCATAAGCCCTCTTTTTGGGGTGGTTGTCCACCATTTAACCCATAGAAAACGGGTTAAAAGAGGCTTCGTTCTGTCAAATTGCGTCAAACCATTTGAAAAGGAAAAACCCCGGAAACCGCGTAGTTCCGGGGTTTTTGACCACTTTTGATAAAGTTTAGCGCTTGCTGAACTGCGGAGCGCGACGGGCAGCCTTGAGGCCGTACTTTTTGCGCTCTTTCATCCTCGGGTCGCGGGTCAGGAAGCCGGCGGCCTTCAGGGGGGCGCGGAAGCTCTCGTCCACGGCCAGCAGGGCGCGGGCGATGCCGTGGCGGATGGCGCCGGCCTGGCCGGTCACGCCGCCGCCGGACACGGTGGCCTCGATATCGACCTTGCCGACGGTGCCGGTCGTCACCAGCGGCTGACGGACGATCAGCTTCAGGGTCTCGAGCCCAAAGAAGTCGTCTATGTCGCGGCCGTTTATCGTGATGCTGCCGGTGCCGCCCGGGAAGAGGTGCACGCGCGCCACGGAGCTCTTCCTGCGGCCGGTGCCGTACATATAAGCCTTCTTGCTCTTATAGGTAGCCATTCTTCTTTACCTCCCTTAGCGGTCCCAGACTTCGGGCTTCTGAGCGGCGTGGGTGTGCTCTGCGCCGCGGAACACGCGAAGCCTCTTGAGCTGCCAGTCGGCGATCGTGTTCTTCTGCAGCATGCCGCGCACGGCCAGACGCATGGCCAGCTCGGGCTTCTGCTTCATGAGACGGTCATAGCGGGTCTCCTTCAGGCCGCCGGGATAGCCGGAGTGAGTGCGGTAATACTTCTGCTCAAGCTTCTTGCCCGTCAGGACCGCCTTCTCGGCGTTGATGACGATGACGTAGTCGCCGCAGTCAACATGCGGGGTGTAATCGACCTTCAGCTTGCCGCGCAGCAGGTCGGCCGCGAGAGCGGCGGTCTTGCCCAGGGGCTTGCCGGCAGCGTCGATAACGTACCACTTGCGGACGACGGTGTCCTTGTTCAGCATGGTAGTGGACATTTCTTAGCCTCCAATTATATATGATAAATGCTTTGACAAATGACGGCGCGCCTCTTAAAATACAGGGGACGCGCCCTATTTTTATACCACCCGGCGGGACGTGTGTCAACAGCATTTTTTGTTTCTGCTATGAGAACTCGTTTATTCTCGCGTTTTCTCGCGTATACTCGCTTGTTCTCGATTTCGATTTTTGTTTTTGGAGCGATTTTATGGATATCGACAGATTCACGGGCTACGTCCGCCGCTGCGCGGACGACTACGGCATGCTTGAGCGCGGCGACCGTGTGGCCGTCGGCGTCTCGGGCGGGAAGGACAGCATGGCCCTGCTCGCCGCGCTGCACCGCCTGCGGCGCTACCACCCCTCCGGCTTCGAGCTGGAGGCCGTGACCATAGATATGGGCTTTCCTGGCATGGATTTTGCCCCCGTCGCCGCCTGGTGCGCGGAGCGCGGGCTGCCCTACACAATTATAAAGACCGACATACGCGAGATAGTCTTCGACGCGCGCGGGGAAGACAACCCCTGTTCGCTCTGCTCAAAGATGCGCCGCGGCGCGCTCAACGACGCCATCAAGGAGCGCGGCTGCAACAAGCTCGCCCTCGGCCATCACTTTGACGACGCGGTGGAGACCTTCCTCATGAACCTGCTCTTCACGGGGCAGATAGGCTGCTTCAAGCCCTCGACCTACATGTCGCGCGCGGACGTGACGCAGATACGGCCCCTGCTCTATCTCGGCGAGGGGAGCATAGCCTCCTTCGTGCGGGAGATGGGCCTGCCACTTGTGCCCACGACCTGCCCCGAGGACAAGGAGTCGAAGAGGGAGGAGATAAAAAGGCTTATCTCCCGCCTCTCGGCGGAGTACCCGGACCTCAAAAGCAAGGTCTTCGGCGCGATGCAGCGCCTGCCCCTCGACGGCTGGGGGAAAATATAGATGAAAAGGCCCGGACGGAAGGTCCGGGCCTTTTCTCTTGCTCAGTAGTCGAGGCTCTTCGTGCGGCTGAGCAGGAGTATGAGCAGCAGCGCCGCGACCTCCAGGCCCGCAAAGAGGCAGATGGTGGAGAAGTAGGAGCCGCTTGCCGTCTGCATGGAGCCGGCCACCGTCGAGGCGAAGGAGCCGAGCAGGATGTTGAGGTTTACTATGCTGAGGTTCCGCCCGTAGTGCGCCGGGCCGAAGAACTCGCCCGCCACTGAGGAGGAGATGGTCGGCACAGCCCCGTAGCAGGCGCCGATGACCATCATGGCCGCGATGAGCGACGCGTAGGAGCCGCCCAGCGACAGCGCCGCGACGGCGCCTGCCGCTATATACAGCAGCGCGTCCGCCAGCAGGGAGACGCGGAAGCCGCAGCGGTCGTGCAGCATGCCGAAGATGATGCAGCCCAGGCCGTTCATCACCGACACGAGGCCGACGGCCAGCGTCGCCGTCGCCTCCGGCGCGCCGCCCTCCAGGAAGATGTAGCGCGCGTGGGCTATGAGGCCCGAGCCGTAGCCCGTGCCTATGACGGCGGCGGCGAAGAAGAGGTAGAAGCGCTTCGTGCGCAGCATCTGCCTCGGGGTGAGGCCCCGGCTGGGCGCGGCTGTGCGGACGTCCGCCTCCTGCTTCGGCGGCAGGATGAAAGGCAGGCCTATGAAGGCCGCGGCCAGCAGCAGCGCGCCAGTGAGGATGTAGGTGAGATGCCAGCCGAAGCCGGGGGTGGCGATGAGCTTGGCCGCCAGGCTGCCCAGCACGAGGGAGCTGGCCCCGTAGCCCATCAGCAGCACGCCGGAGGCAAAGCCCTTCTTGTCCGGAAAGCGCGGCACGACGGCGGAGAGCACGCCGTTATACACAAAGCCCACGCCTATGCCCGCAATGGCGAAGGCGATGAACAGCAGCCAGAGGCGGTCGGCCTGCAGGAACATGCACAGCAGGTAGCCCACAAAGCCCAGCACGCCGCCCGCGGGGACGGAGACACGAACGCCCTTCCAGTTCGCCACGGCGCCGCCTATGACGCCGCCGAGGCAGAAGCTGCCCAGCATGACCGTGAAGCAGACGCCGAGTTTTGCGCTCGACCAGCCGAAGCCCTCCACGAAGGGCGAGGAATAGATGCTCCAGGCGTAGACCACGCCGTTTATGAGCAGCATGGCCGTGCCGGCGACGAGGGCGGTGCCTCGGGAAAAGCTCTTTTTCATGCGGGCACCTCTCAGCAGCTGCGGATGAGCCGCAGGTAGAACTCGGCGCATTTCACGACCTTGGCCAGCGGCACGCGCTCATTGTTGCCGTGGATGGTGCCGCGCTCCTCCTTCGAGAGCTCCAGCGGGCCGAAGCGGTAGACATTGCGGCTGATGCGCCCGTAGTGCCGCGAGTCAGAGCCCGCGAGCATGAGATAGGGCGAGACTATTGCGTCCGGCCAGGTGCGCTCCACGGCGCTCTTGAGCCGCGCCCAGCCCTCGGAGCCCTCCGTCTCGGAATAGGGAGAGGGCTCGGCCCAGGGGCCGCGGCGGAAGCTCACGGCCTCGTCCCCGACGGCGCGTCTGATGCGCGCCTCTGCCTTGTCGGCGCTGTCCCCGCACATGATGCGCAGGTTGACGCCGACGGAGGCGTCCGGGGGCAGGACGTTGTTCGCGGGGCTGCCCTGCATCTGCGTGACGGCGCAGGTCGTGCGCACGAGGGCGTTCAGCTCCCCGCCCATGAGCCGGGTGGCGAGGTCCAGCGCGGGCCTGAACAGCCAGAGATTCGCAAATACCATGCGCACCGGCCAGATGGAGCGGCGGCCCAGGGTGTCGAACATCTCCGCCGCCGGCGGGGTCAGCGTGAAGGGGGCGGGCCTCTTCTCGATCCGCGTCACGGCGCGGGCCAGCCTGCCCGCTATCGTGCTGCGCGGGGGAGCGGAGGCGTGGCCGCCCTCGCTCTTCATGTCGAGGAAGAGCTGCATCTGCCCCTTCTCGGAGGTGCCTATGAGCGCGCAGGGCGCGTCCACGCCCGGGAAGACGCCCGTCACGACGGCGCCGCCCTCGTCGAGCACGAAGGCCGGCTCCACGCCGCGCCTTTGCAGCTCGTCCACGATATCGGAGGCGGAGGGACCGGCTATCTCCTCCTCGCCGGAGAAGGCGAAGTAGAGGTCGTGCGCCGGCGTGAAGCCCTCGGCCAGCAGCTGCTCGGCGGCCTCCAGAGCGCAGCAGAGGGTGCATTTCGTGTCCAGCGTGCCCCGGCCCCAGAGGACTCCGTCCTCTATGAGGCCCTCGAAGGGGGGCCTCGACCAGTTGGCCTCGTCCGCAGGCACGACGTCGTAATGCGCCATGAGGACGGAGGGCGCCTCGCTCGTGCGGCCCTTCCAGGTGAAGAGCAGGCCGTTTCGTCCCACGCGCTCCGGCGCGCAGCGCTCGTGCAGGAGCGGGAAGCGCTCACGCAGCAGGGCGCGGAATTTCTCGAACTCGGCTTCGTCCTCAAGGCTGTGGTCGAGGTTCGAGACGGTGCGGCAGCGTATCATGGCGGCGAGGTCCTCCGCGACCTTTTTTCCGTCCACCCCTGCGGCGTCGGGCGCGGGCCGGGCCTCGCGCTTCGGCTTGAAGGCCAGGGTGCGCGCAGTCACCACGCCCGCCAGCGCGGCGGCGGCCCCTGCTGCCCCGGCGGCTATGAGCTTCTTCATCAGACCAGTCCTTTCTTATAGAGGATGCGCGCGGCGCCTATCGCCAGCAGCGCGCCCACAGGCACGAGCACGCTGGCCGAGGAGGCGAGACTCGGCACGCAGATAAAGAGCGTTATCATGAACACCAGCGGCGTCAGAGCGACCTTCCAGTTCTTCGCCACATAGACCACGGCCAGGGGGCCGAAGAGGGCGGGCAGGATGTTGTCGAAGGCCGGCTGAAGCACGGGCGACTCCAGAAAGCCGCGTATCTGGCTGAGCAGCAGCACGCCCACGGCGATGACCGCCGTCGTCACCAGGGCGGAGACGGCGATGGCGATGGTGGAGATGACCTCGCCCGCCTCGGTGCCGGGCTCGACGTCCGCGGCCTCCATGGCGTTGAGCGCGCAGGGGACCTTAAGGCTCGTGAGGTTGCCGGTGAAAAAGCCGAGATAGGAGCCGCCGGTGCCGAGCATCGGCACATAGGTCAGCACCTCTATGGTGCCGACGGTCCAGTAAATTGGCGCGACGCCGAGCAGGCCCCGCAGCACCCAGGTGATGGGCGGCCAGGCGTCGTACCTTACGCATATGGCCGTCGGCACCGCCAGCAGCAGGGCAAAGCCGGTGAGCATCCACCAGCGGCCCACGCGGTGTTCGTAATCTCTGAAAGCGTTGTAGCTGTCCATTTTGCCCGCCTCCTTACACCAGACTGTCCACAAGGTTCGTGATGGGTATGGCCAGGAACATGCCGCCCAGCATGCTCAGGGGCAGGGCGTACTGCTCCATCCACTTCCACTTGAGCACCTTCACGAACAGGGCGCACACGCACATCAGAATGGCTGAGACGACCATGACGAAAAAGGGTATCCAGCCCCGGAGCCCCTCGCGGATGGTGCCGAACACCATGCCGAGAAAGGCGCTTATCATGCCCAAAAACAGAGCGGACATGAAGAGACCGCCCCACTTCTCGTCCTTTGAGCGGATGCGCATGATGCCGTTTTCTATCTTCTTGCCGAAGGCGGGGACCAGGATGGTGCCGGGGACTATGCCGAGCGTCATGACCCAGGCGATGGCGGCGAAGACACGGGGCTCAGTGATGAGCTGGCTCAGATCCGTGCCCACGGCCTGGGCGGCCGAGGCCGCCGCGGGAGTCTCGTATGTAAGCGCGCCGATGACGGACAGCCGCAGCCAGGGCAGCGGGAAGCCCAGCGCCTTCGACAGCGCGATGACGCCCAGCAATATGGAGATGGCCGGGACCACCGTGAAAACCGCCGCCGACATGGCGGTGCGCCGGAGCACCTGTGTGCTGATGCCCAGCTTCCTCGCCCGCTTCCAGGCGAGGACTATGAACCTGACGGACATGGCAATGACAAAGATTATCACCACGGCCACGAGGCAGTACATAAATGTGTTGTTTGGATCAAACAAGGTGAAAACACGCCCCTCTCTGTAAGACAGAGCATAGTTTACCACAACAGAGAGGGGCGCACAATTCAATTCTTCATTTTTTTCTTCAATATTTAGTAAAACTCAGCCGTAGAGCTCCGGACGGGAGGTATAGCAGAAGTACACGCTGCCGTAGACGCTGTCAGTAAGTTCGAGCGCGACGCCGCCGCCCTGCACGCCGCCGGACTGGAAGACCACGGAAGAGTCGCGCAGCACCCGTTCGCCCGAGAGCAGCCGGAAGGCGGCCTCCACGCAGTCGCGGAAGGGGAGCAGCACCTCAAACCAGCCCTCGTCGGCAGCCGTGTACTGCCCCGGCTGGAAGGCGCAGTCCCGGAGCGTGTCCGGAAACTCCGGAGAGGCCACCCGGTTCAGGAGCACCTCGCCCACGGCCATCTTCCACTCCATCGAAAGCCAGGCGCTGCCCGCCTCGGTATGTATCACCTTGGCGAGCAGCGCTAGGTCGTCATAGCTTATCTCCTCCTCGTCGAGGCCGAGGAGCTCTATTTTCTCGTTCCGGGCGGCCTCGGCGGCGCGCCCGGCCTCCTCGTCCCCCGCGGCTGCGGCGTCTATCATCGCTTCGCCATAGTCTGTCGCGGGGTCTATGCCGGCGTCCACGGCCCGGTGCAGGGGGGCGCAGAGCGCCAGCGCCGCCATGAGGGCCGAGAGCGGCCCCGCGCAGACTGATAAAAGCTGCTTCATAGTCGGTACCTCCTTTCAAAGGCCCGGCAATTATAAGCCGCCGCGGGCGCGAAAAAGGCAGAAAAGCGCCGCGGCTCTCGCCGCGGCGCTTCCCGGGATGTATTCAGTTGACCGCCGCGGCTTTCCGACGCAGGCTCATGCAGTCGGCTATCATGGCGATGAACTCGGAGTTCGTGGGCTTGCCCTTTATGTTGGAAACCGTATATCCGAAGAACTTTTGCAGCGTTTCAATGTCGCCCCTGTCCCAGGCTACTTCGATGGCGTGGCGGATAGCGCGCTCGACGCGGGAGGGCGTGGTCGAGAACTTGCGCGCCACGGCGGGATAGAGGACCTTCGTCACGGCATTTATGGCGTCCATGTCGTTTATCGTGATGAGGATGGCCTCGCGCAGATACTGGTAGCCCTTTATGTGCGCGGGGACGCCTATCTCGTGGATGATGTCCGTGACCATGGCCTCAAGGCTGGGCTCGCTGTACGGCGCGGCGACGGGCATGCGCGCCGCCTGGGGCCGCTTCGCGGCGGTGAGCTGCCGGATATTCGAGAGCACCGAGGCCGCGTCGCAGGGTTTCGGGATGAAGTAGCAGACCCCAAGCTCCGAGCACTCCGCGATGACCCGCTCGTTCCAGAAGCCGGAGACCACTACGCAGCGGGTGCCGGGGCTGGCCTCCGCCACACGGCGCAGCAGGCTGAGCCCGTCCAGCTTCGGAAGCATCAGCTCCGTCAGCAGCACGTCCGGGCGCAGACGCGAGACGAGCTCCAGCGCTTCCTCGCCGTCGCCCGCCGCGCCGGCAAGCTCCATGCCCTCGTCTTCCTCAATGTGAGCTGCCAGCAAATGTCTCAAGTCCTCTCCGGGCTCTGCGATAAGAACGCGCGTTTTGGTTTCCATAATCAAAACCTCCGTTATTATTACAAATCACGGACTGCAATCTATATTTTTGAGCAGGAAAGCCGCTTTTGTAGTAATAATTTAGCACAATGCCGCCGATATTGCAATATAAAGCTGCATGATTAAGGCAATTTTTTGTTTACATAAATCGACACCATTCGACAAATTGCCGAATGGTGTTTTCTGTCGTATTCTGTCTGCCGCGGGGCGCCCCCAGAGCGGGGAAAAACAAAAAAGCGCCCCAAGGGTAGTTTCCAATAAGACAGTATGAGAACATTACTGACATAGGGTAGCTGCCGTACAGGAGTGCGACAAGAAAAATTGGCGATACTTGGTTTTCACAACCAGGTATCGCCTTTTTCTATCTTTAACAGAATGTTTGAATCTTATTGGAGGTACATTTTCATGTCTATCGCCTCATTTCGCAAAGAACCAGCCCATTGGAAAGGACAAAAGAGAACTTTTCAGGATAGACGGTAATCTCTTTTATCATGCTCTTAAATATGGAAGGTTCAAACTCCAGCATGGGTTGGGCATCATCAAGAAGATCCAGCAAAAAATTCGTTTGATCGATTGTTTCACTGACACGGTCTGGCTCTTGAAGCTGGCGCAATTCAAACCGTAGTTCTTCAATCAGTTTATTATTGCGGTTGCTACGCTCTATAAAAATGGCAGAGTCAATGCACCCTTTGGCCTGTAACCTGGAGAGTGAATGATTCTGCCTGGCTAAGTCGGAAATTTTTTGATTTAAGTCTACGATTTCTGGCCTTGCAAAGGTGGTCTTGCTTTGAAGTTCTATCAGCTGTGCCAGCATTACTCTTAGGATGAGATTTTTATTATCCAGCAGCTTGTTGTACATACGTCACAAGCAATAACGGCTATGCAGGGGGCTGCTTTGGGGGATTTCACCCGTCATCCATGAGGGTGTTGAGAAAGCCGAGCATCTCCAGTGGGATGGTTTCCTCCGGCTGCCGCACTGGCTGGGAAGGGGCAGCCTGAAGTTCTTCCCGCAGGATGCGGCGCAGGGTGGACTCCAAGGCGTCCTGCCTGGCGCTGTCCAGAATCGCTTTCACCAGGAAGGCGCTTTTCTGGCCTTCCGGCACAGACTGCAGCAGGGCCCATGCCCGGCGGTGGTCCTCATTCTGGAGGTTTGGGCGGAACATAAAAAGGGGCCTGCTCATCCTTTGCCCACACCGCCCGACAAACGCCCCAAAATCCGCTCGAATCCTTCGGCGTTTACACGGTCGTCTAAAAGGGCAAAAACCCGACACAGGCCGTCCTGGGGGGCGACGTTGCGCTTGACCACCGCTGCGCCGCCGCCCAGCATCACCACCGGGATGGCCTTGAGGTCAAACCCTGCTTCCATGGCTGCCGAGAGAAGGCGCTCGGTGTAGAGGCGGCCCTGCTTCTGGATGATGCCGCGGGCGTCCTCGTCCATGCTGCAGGGCTTTCCCGACAGCACTCGTTCCACCTGGGCGTCGGTAACGGACAGCCCCACATCCCGGCGAATCTGTTCTTTCACCTCGTCGATGCAGCGGATCATCCCCAGTTCCAGGCTCCGGCAGGTGGCGGCGTTGGGAACATTGTTGTCCAGACGCATCAGGTCCACCGTCCAGCCGCCGATGTCCATGAGCAGGACGGAGGGCTCGTTCTGGAGGAGTTCCGGGTGGATCATCAGGGCGGAATACCCCTGTGGGAACAGCTTCACATCCTCGACGGTCACTTTGTAGGGGATGCCCTCGAACTGGAAGCTTACCGGCTGGGAAGAAGGGCGAAGGTACTCCCGGAAAGACTTCTTTTCCCGGCCAAACCCAGCCAGAGGGAGGCCGGCTGCGATGGTGACGGAACACTCCGTCTTGGCGCCCCGCTGCTGGATTTCTTTGGCGATGGCCACAAGGGTCAGCAGGTAGTAGTTCTCGTTCTCCATCTTGTTTCGCAGGATCGGCTGTCTGCCGGTCCCGCACACGAAGAACTTTCCACCGTACTCCAGGGTGTTCTGCAGGGTGTAGGGTTCATGGGAATAGGCGGTGATACCGGCTGGGAAAGAAAAATGCCGGGTCTTGATAGCGTAGTAGCCATGGTCGATGCCGATGTTCATGGTTTTGCTCATCCTTTCTTGGCTGTTGTTGAAAACTTGGTTTCCTGCTGGTTAAGAGCGAAGCGTATCTTGTTCTTTCCCAGCTGGTAAAGTATTTAGGGGGGAGAGTGTGAGAGGGGGGAAGCGCAAAAAACCGCCCTGGCCTGCCAGCCGGGGAGTTTCTGAAAAAGGGCGCACTACCCCCTTGTATTTTGAGGGCTTGAGTTGAGCCGTTTTGGGCTTTTGTCAATCTATCTATGAACCTGCCGGAAACTTCTACACTTCCGACAACGGGGAAAAGGGACGCAGAACGAAAAAAAGCGGGGCCTCCGGCCTGAAAAATCAGGCGGAGGCCCCGCTTGTGGGGTTTCGCTGCGGATTTTGCCTTGGACATCCACGGTAAAACCGTTTTTCGGATTTTCTGTCCAAAAGCCCGCAAACCCGCATGAATACTAAGAAAAAAGGGTTGACATCTTTTTTGTCAACCCTTCATGGTGCCGGTGGCCGGACTCGAACCGGCATGGATCGCTCCGCCGCATTTTGAGTGCGGTGCGTCTGCCAATTTCGCCACACCGGCGTGGATTATAATTATAGCCTACGCCGCGCGGCTTTTCAAGTGCAGATTTTTTCGCCCTCCACGCGGATGAGGCGCTCGGGCAGGGGCTCCGCGCAGCTTGCGGCCGCGGCGGCGCAGCCGGGGATGTCGGCGTAAACTCGGCAGAACGCCCCCGCCTTCGGCGGGACGATGAGCCCGCCCCGGCGCTCGAAGCGCATGTCGCGCAGGCCGCCCTCCCCCGTCAGCTTGTAGAGGCTCTCCCGCAGGCTCCAGAGCTCGTAGAAGTCGAAGTCCTCCCGCTCCCGCTCAGACATCAGCCGCTCCGCCAGGCGCTCGCCCCGGCCGTCCCGCAGCTGCACGTCTGCGCCCACCGGCGAGGCCGACACCGCCGCCAGCACAAAGCCCCGCGTGTGGCTGAGCGAAAAGTGCCAGTCCGGACGCTCAGGAAAAAACGGCTTGCCGCGCGCATCGATCGCCGCCTCGGGCAGCTCCCGAGCCCCCTGCCACAGCTCCAGGGCGCGGAAAAGCAGCGAGTAGGCGAAGGCGCTGCCCGGCGCCCGGCTCCGCCCCCGGCAAAGCGCGCGCCCCTCGTCCAGCCCCCTCGTGTCCGAATAGAGAATTAACACGTCCACCGCTCCCCTCAATAGTGCATTTCTCCGAATTTTCACCGCTTCGCCACAAATTATACTACATTTTGTAATCTCATGCTACCACTATTGCAAATACTGTGCTATAATGTTGAGGCTAAATTTTTGAGAGGAAAACTGCTCACGAAAGGGGCGTGGACGACATCAAAAAGATACTGGTCCTCGAGGACGAAGCCGGCATCCGCAGCTTTGTCGTCATAAATCTCCGGCGCTCGGGCTACGAGCCTATAGAGGCGGCCACGGGCGAGGAGGCGCTGCGCCTGCTCGCGGAAAACGACGACATTGGCGTGGCGCTGCTGGACGTCATGCTCCCGGACATAGACGGCTTTGAGATCTGCCGCAGCATCCGGGCCTCCGGCTCGAAGATGGGCATAATCATGCTCACGGCGCTGGGGCAGGAGATGGACAAGGTCACGGGCCTCATGACGGGCGCGGACGACTACGTCACGAAGCCCTTCTCCCCCGCGGAGCTGCTGGCGCGCGTGGACGCGCTCTACCGCCGCGTGGGCGCGAACCAGGAGCCGGAGGAGCCGGAGCTGGAGAGCGGGCCCTTCCTGCTCAATCCCCGCAACCGCACTCTGGACAAGAACGGCCAGCGCGTGAAGCTGACGCAGACGGAGTATTCCATCATGAAGCTCTTCATGGAGAACCCGGGCAAGGCGCTCTCGCGCGAGGACATCCTTGAGAACGTCTGGGGCGCGGACTACAAGGGCGAGCTCAAGATAGTGGACGTGAACATCCGCCGCCTGCGCATCAAGATAGAGGACACACCGACGGCGCCGGAATACATCACCACCATCTGGGGCTACGGCTACAAGTGGGGCTCCTGAGGCGATGGACGGAAAGGAAAGGCCCGGCCTGCCCGCGAGGGCGCTGGCCGCGGCGAAGCGCTTTGCAGGCGGAGAGCGGCCCGAGGCGCTCCGGGGCCTTAAGGGCGTGTGGCTCGTGCTCAGCTGTGCTGCCATCCTCTGCGTGCTGCTGACCCTGGCCTTCGCGCTCTGCGGGCTGGTGACCTGGGCGGGCATCTTCGCCGGGGGCGCGGTCGCGCTGCTGCTGCTGTCGAACCTCTGGTTCCGCGAGCGGGTGACGAACCCCATCCTCGGCCTGGGCGACACGGCCCGGCGCATAGCCGACGGCAGCTACGGCTCCCTGGCCGAGAAGCTCCGAGACGACGAGATAGGCCGCTTTGTGGACGCTTTCAACGACATGTCCGTGAAGATAGGCGAGGCGGGAAAGACTCAGTCTGAGTTCATCTCCTCCGTCTCGCACGAGCTGCGCACGCCGCTCACGGCCATCACCGGCTGGAGCGAGACGCTCATGTACGACGAGGCAATACAGGGAGACTCCCGCAGGGGCGTGGAGATAATCTCCTGCGAGGCAGGCCGGCTCACAGGCATGGTCGAGGAGCTTCTGGAGTTCACGCGCATACGCGACGGGCGCTTCACGCTGAATCTCCAGGAGGTGGACCTCGACTCCCTGCTGGAGGAGGTCGCCTTCACCTACGGCGAGCTTCTGAAGCACGACGGCATAGAGCTCGGCTACGAGCCCGCGGAGGAACCGCTCCCGCCCGTGACAGGCGATCCGGCCCGTATAAAGCAGGTGCTGCTGAACATCCTTGACAACGCCGCGAAATACGGCCGCCGGGGCAGGAAGATAGAGCTCACCTCCGGCGTGGAGGGCGAGTACGTGCGCGTGAGCGTGCGCGACCACGGCCCGGGCTTTGCGGACGAGGATCTGCCCCACGTAAAGGAGCGCTTTTACAAGGGCCGCGGCAAGGAGCGGGGCAGCGGCATAGGCCTCGCCGTCTGCGACGAGATAGTCACGCGGCACGGCGGGCGGCTCGTCATAGGCAACGCCGAGGGCGGCGGCGCGCAGGTCTGCGTCGATCTGCCCATAAAAACACAGTAATTTTAAGATTCAGAGGTCTGTAATGGCTAAAAACAACGAACAGGTCTGCTTCCGCACCACCATAGGCGGGCAGGCGCTAATAGAGGGGATCCTGATGCGCGGGCCGGACAAGCAGGCCATAGTCTGCCGCACGGCCGAGGGCATGACCGAGAAGGTGGAGCCCCTGAAGCTCGTGAAGGACAGGCACCCGGCCCTGGGCTGGCCCTTCATCCGCGGGCTCGTCATTTTTGTGGATTCCATGGTCAAGGGCATGAGGGCGCTGACCTATTCGGCGAGCCTTCTGCCCGAGGATGAGCAGGAGGAGCCGACGAAGTTCGACCTCTGGCTTGAGAAAAAGCTGGGCAGCGAGAAGGCGGAGAAGATAGTCATCGGCATAGCCGCCGTGCTGGGCGTGCTGCTGGCCGTGGGGCTTTTCCTCTTCCTGCCCACCTTCATCGCCGGGCTCATCCCGGGCGTGGACGGGCATTATACCCTGCGCAGCCTCCTCGAAGGCGCGCTGAAGATCGTCATCTTCCTCGTCTACCTCGGCCTCATCGCCCGGATGAAGGACATGAAGCGTCTCTTCTCCTACCACGGCGCGGAGCACAAGACCATCTTCTGCTACGAGAAGGGCCTGCCCCTGACGGTGGAGAACGTCCGGCCCCAGAGCCGCTTCCATCCCAGGTGCGGTACGAGCTTCCTGCTCGTGGTCATCGTGCTGGGCATCTTCGCGGGGCTCTTCATACAGGTGGACAGCACGCTGCTGCGCTTCGCGCTCCGGCTGCTGCTGCTGCCCGTCATCGTCTGCGCGGCCTACGAGCTCAACCGCTGGGCTGGCCGGCATGACACGAACATCGTCTCGCGCATCGTCACCTGGCCCGGCAAGCAGCTCCAGCACCTGACGACCAACGAGCCGGACGACGGCATGATAGAGTGCGCCATCCGCGCGCTTGAATTGGTTATTCCGGAAGAGAAAGGCAAGGACGCCTGGTGATCGCTTCGCACACTTGCGGGCTGAGCGGTGTTTTTTCCGAGGTACACGCCCCCCGGAAAAAACCTATTGCAATCTTATGCAATATTCGGGCAAAACCTTTGCAGACAATTAGGGGGATGGGGATATGCCGCGGACATACAGCGAGCTTTATATATCCGTGCGCAACCGGCTGCGCGACGCCGGGATAGAGGCCGCGGAGCTTGAGGGCAAGCTCATAGTCGCGACCGCCGCCGGGAAGACGACTGAAAAACTGCTGCGGGACATGCGCTTTTATGCGACAGACGAGGTGGAGCGCCGCACGGAATCCATGCTGGGCCGGCGCCTTGCAGGGGAGCCTGTGGCCTATATAACGGGGGTCTGGGAGTTCCGGGGCCTGCCGATGGAAGTGAACCCTTCCGTGCTCATCCCGAGGGTGGACACGGAGGTCCTGGCGGAGACGGCGATACGCTGGCTGCACGGGCGGAAGATGGACGCGCGCGTCCTGGACCTGTGCAGCGGCAGCGGCTGCATAGGCTGCGCGATAGCGGACGCCCTGCCCCAGGCCCGCGTGGTGCTGGCGGACGTCAGCCCCGAGGCCGTGGAGGTCAGCCGCCGGAACGTGCGGCGCAACGGCCTGGACGGCCGCGTGGGCTTCCTGCTGGCGGACGTCATGAAGCAGCCCCCCATCATGACGGGCAGCTTCGACCTTGTCGTCTCGAACCCGCCCTACATCCCGACCTTCGACATTCTGACGCTGGAGCCCTCCGTGCGTGATTACGAGCCGGTCTGGGCGCTGGACGGCGGGGACGACGGTCTGGACTTCTACCGCGCCATCCTCAAAAACTGGCGCGGGGTCATCCGCCAGGGCGGCATGCTGATGTTCGAGGTCGGCGAGGAACAGGCGGGCAGCGTCAAGGACCTCATGCGCATGGCCGGCCTGCACGACGCGCAGTCGGTGCTCGACACGCGCGGCGTGGAGCGGGTCGTGACGGCCAAGGCATAGACTGAACCTTCAATCATTTCATTTTATCGAGGTGTGACATGGCAGAAAAGAAAAAGGCGGCGCCCTCCGCGGCGCCCAGCCCCGCGGGCGACAAGAAAAAGGCCCTGGAGACGGCCATCGCCCAGATAGAGAAGAACTACGGCAAGGGCGCCATCATGCGCCTGGGGGACGACATACCCGTGAATGTCGAGGCCATCTCGACGGGCTCGCTCTCCCTGGACCTCGCGCTCGGCATAGGCGGCGTGCCGCGCGGGCGCATAGTCGAGATCTACGGCCCCGAGAGCTGCGGCAAGACGACGCTGGCGCTGCACGTCGTGGCCTCCGCCCAGAAAGGCGGCGGCGAGGCGGCGTATATAGACGTCGAGCACGCGCTGGAGCCCGCCTACGCCCGCGCCCTGGGCGTGGACATAGACAACCTCCTCATCTCCCAGCCGGACACCGGCGAGCAGGCGCTGGAGATAACCGAGCAGCTGGTGCGCTCGGGCGCTCTGGACGTCGTCGTCATCGACTCGGTCGCGGCCCTGCTGCCGCGCAGCGAGCTGGAGGGCGAGATGGGCGAGAGCAGCGTCGGCGTCGTGGCGCGGCTCATGAGCCAGGCGCTGCGCAAACTCGCGGGCGTCGTGTCGAAGACCGGCTGCATAGTCATCTTCATAAACCAGCTGCGCGAGAAGATAGGCGTCATGTACGGCAACCCGGAGACGACGCCGGGCGGCCGCGCGCTCAAGTATTTCGCCAGCGTGCGCATAGACATGCGCCGCATCGAAACGCTCAAGAACGGCTCCGAGATGATAGGCAACCGCACCCGGGCCAAGGTCATAAAGAACAAGGTCGCGCCCCCCTTCAAGGAGGCGGAGTTCGACATCATCTACGGCCAGGGCATCTCGAAGGTTGGGGAGATAATAGACCTCGCCGTGAAGCTGGAGCTCATAGACAAGGCGGGCGCCTGGTTCACGGTGGGCGAGACCCGGCTGCAGGGCCGCGACAACGTGCGCGAGTATCTGGAGCAGAACCCTGAGGTCATGGACAGGCTGGAGCAGCAGATACGCGACAACGCGCACAAGCTCATGACCCCGCAGGCCCGCAAGGCGGCCATAGCCGCGGGCCGGGCCGTGGACATCTCGGCGGACGATTTCGATGGCTGAGACCCCCGCCGAGAGGGCGAAGGCCCGCGCGCTGCGCCTGCTGGAGAAGCGGGATTATTCCGAGGCCGAGCTCTCCGCGAAGCTCGTGGAAAAGGGCGATGACCCGGACTCAGCCCGCGCCGCGGCTGCGCGCATGGCCGAACTCGGCTTTGTGAACGACGAAAACTACGCGGCCATGGTCGTGCGGCACTACGCCGCGAAGGGCTACGGCCGCGCACGGATACGGGAGGAGCTGCGCCGCCGGAAGCTGCCGCGCGAGCTCTGGGACGCCGCGATCGATGAGCTGCCGGAGCAGTCGGACACGGTTGAGCGCCTGCTCATGCAAAAGCTGCGCGGCCGCGCCCCGGAGGGGGACGAGCTGCGCCGCGCCTGCGCCGCGCTCATACGCCGGGGCTTCTCCTGGGAAGAGGTCTCCTCCGCGGCGAAGAGGCTCAGTCATGGATTGGAGTTGGACGAATGAAGGTAGGCATGATCTCCCTCGGCTGCCCGAAGAACCGGGTCGCCTCGGAGCAGATGCTCAAAAAGCTCGCGGACGCGGGCTATGAGCTCACGAACGACGAGACCGAGGCCGAGGCCATCGTCATAAACACCTGCGCCTTCATAGAGGACGCAAAGCAGGAGGCCATAAACACCATCCTCGAAACGGCCCGGCTCAAGGAGACGGGAAGGCTCAAAAAGCTCGTCGTCGCCGGCTGCCTCTCGGAGCTCTACAGGGACGAGATCATCTCCGAGCTGCCGGAGGTGGACGCCGTCATCGGCGCGGGCAGCTACGACGAGGTGGCGGCGGCCCTGGAGGGCGCGCTGCGGGGCGAGAAGCCGGTCATAATAGGCGACAACTGCGCCGCCGTCTCGGAGACGGGGCGCGTCATCAGCACCGGCGGGGTCTGGGCCTACCTGCTCATAGCGGACGGCTGCGACAACCACTGCTCCTACTGCCTCATCCCGAAGATACGCGGGCGCTTCCGCTCCCGGCCCATGGAGAACATCCTGGCCGAGGCCCGGCAGCTGGCAGAGCGCGGGTACAGGGAGCTCATCCTCGTCGCCCAGGACCTCACGCACTACGGTTTCGATCTCTTCGGCAGGCCGAGCCTCGCCGCGCTCCTGCGCGAGCTCGTGAAGATAGACGGCCTGCGCTGGATACGCCTGCACTATCTCTACCCCCACGAGCTCGACGACGAGCTCATAGAGCTCATCGCCTCGGAGCCGAAGATCGTCAAATACATCGACATCCCCATCCAGCACATAGACGACCGCATCCTCCGGCGCATGAACCGGCGCGACACGGGCGAGAGCATCCGCGCCCTGTTCAAGAAGCTGCGCGAGCGCATCCCCGGCCTCGTGCTGCGCACGAGCCTCATAACCGGCCTGCCCGGCGAGGGCGAGGCGGAGTTTGAGGAGCTGTGCGAGTTCCTGCGCGAGGCGAAGATCGAGCGCGCCGGGGTCTTCCCCTTCTCGCCCGAGGAGGGCACGCCCGCCGCGAGGATGGAGTATCCGCCGAAGGACGTAGCCATGGAGCGCGCCGCGCTGGTGGAGCGGCTCCAGGCCGAGGTCATGGACGTGTGGGAGGGCTCGCTCGTCGGCCGCGAGGTCGAGGCCATCTGCGACTACATAGACGGCGAGACGGGCCTCGCCGTGGGCCGCAGCTGGTTCGATTCCCCCGGCATAGACGGCGGAGCAGTCATGGAGGGCGAATGTGAGCCCGGAGACATAGTCACTTTCCGCGTGGAGAGCGCCGAAGACGGCGTCCTCAGAGGGAGGATAATATGAAGCTAACGACAGCCAGCAAGATAACGATCGTCCGCGTGCTGCTCATCCCCGCCGTGCTAGTGCTCATGTACCTGGACTTCCCCGGTCACATGTACTGGGCGCTGGGCGTCTTCGCCCTCGCCTCCGTCTCCGACTTCGTGGACGGCTACATCGCAAGGCACTACAATCAGGTCTCGAACTTCGGCAAGTTCCTGGACCCCCTGGCGGACAAGCTGCTCGTCATCTCGGTCATGCTCGTGTATGTGGACACGGGCCTCTTCCCCGCCTGGGCGGCGATAATCGTCGTGGCGCGGGAGCTGGCGGTGACGGGCCTGCGCCTCGTGGCCGTGGAGGGAGGCAAGGTCATCGCCGCCGCCTGGTCCGGCAAGATAAAGACCGCCTCCACCATGGTCTGCTTCATCCTGCTGATGCTGCCCGTCCCGGATTGGACGGTGACGGCCTGCTGGATAGTCGTCCTGGCCACGACCGTCTACTCCGGCATAGAGTATTTCGCAAAGAACGCCTCGGTGTTCAAATAAGTCACTGACCCGGCGCGGCGGAACCCCGCCGCGCCCCCTTTCAAACTGCCTATGGAAAAAACTGCTCACAAGAAAAGTCTCCGCCGCCTGGCGCCGGTGCGCCTGGGCATAACGCTCCTGTGCCTTTTGGCCGTGGCGCTCATCTACGCCCTGCGCGTGGACGAGGGCGCGATGCTCTGGGTGTATGAGCACGTGACGCACCCCTACCATCTCTTCATGTCGAAGCTCTGCTCCCACTTTGCCTTCTCTGCGGCGGAGCTCGTCTACGCTGCTGCCATCCTGGGCCTCGCGGCCTACCTGCTCTGGTGCGTCTACCGGCTCATCCGCTTTCCGGAGAAGCCCTGGCAGCTCTACCGCCTGGTCCTCACTCTCGCCATGGCGGGCGCGGTATTCTGGGCGGGGCTCAGCGTCATGTGGACACCCTGCTACTACGCGCCCGGCTTTGCCGAGCAGTCCGGCGTGGACGACGGGCCGTTGGAGCTGGAGGAGCTTGAGACCGTCACCCGCTGGTTCGCCGCCCTGGCGAGCGAGTACGCCGACGAGGTGCCGCGCGACGAAAATGGCGCCTGCACGACGGACAGGGATTCCGTCCTCGACCGGGCCGCCGGGGTCTTCGAGGGCGCCGCAGAACTCTACCCCTTCCTCGACGGCGAGGCGCTCCGGCCGAAGCCCATCCACTTCTCCCGCATCATGAGCTACCTCGACTTCACAGGCTTCTTCTTCCCCATGACGGGGGAGGCCAACCTCAACATGGATTCGCCCGTCTTCCTCCTGCCCTCGACGAGCCAGCACGAGATAGCCCACCAGCGCGGCGTGGCCATGGAGCAGGAGTGCAACTTCGTCGCCGTCCTCTCCTGCCTGGAGTCGGAATACGCGGACTTCCGCTACGCCGGCGCGGCCCTGGCCTACATCTACCTCGGCAACGCCCTGGCCGGCGCGGACTACGAGGCCTATACCGAGATCTACTACAGCCTCTCCGACACCGTGCGCGCGGACTTCAAGGCGCAGTCGGCCTATTGGGACGAGTTCCGCGACAGCGCGGCGCAGAAGGCCTCGAACACGGTGTACGACTCCTTCCTCAAATCCAACGGCCAGGAGCTGGGCATGCAGAGCTATGGGGCCTGCGTGAACCTGCTGGTCCACTATTACATAGACGAGGCAAGGGAGGCGCTGGGATGAAGGACAGGGGCTTTTCCATCTGGTCTGCAGCCATAGACCTCATCGCGCTGGGCGCTATGACGCTCGTCATAAGCCTCGGCGTCGTGACGATATGCCCGGCCGCGACGGCGCTCTACTACTCCGTGGCCAAGTCTGTGAGACGCGGCCGCGGCGGGCCGTACAGGGAGTATTTCCGCTCCTTCAGGGAGAACTTCCGCCAGGGCGCGGCGCTCTCCGTCATACTGGCGCTTTTCTGCGCTGTTGGCTTTTTCGCGGCGGTGTACGTGGTGAATCTGCCGCAGAGCGCGGCCGTGGACTTCTTTTACAGGGCGACCTTTTTCTTTGCCCTCATCGTGGCCTTTCTCATCCTGGCCGTGGCCTGCCCGGTGCTGAGCCGCTTCAGGTTCAAGACGTCGCAGATACTGCTGTTCTCCCTGCGCGCGGCGCTGAGGTTCCCGCTCAGGACGCTTGGCCTTGCGGCGCTCTGGGCTGCGCTGGGCGCAGCCTTCCGCTTCTTCCCGCCCGCGCTCATCCTGGCCCCCGGGCTGGGCACATTTGCCGCGACCTTCCTGCTCGAACCCGCCTTCCGGCACTACATGCCGAAGCGCAGCGAGTTCGACGAGGGTACGGACACCTGGTATTTGGAATGATCGACATGAAAGCTAAAAGATTCATCTGCCTGCTGCTGGCCGCCTCCTGCCTGTGCGTCTGCTGTTCCGCCTCCGCGAGCTCGGAGGACGCGGGCTTCTGCGGCGTACCTTTCCTCGACAGCCGCACCGTGCTGGTGGGCGATTCGCTCACCTGCCACCTCGTGGACTATTTCCTGAAGCCCATGGATCTGCTCTGCGGCGCGAGCTACATGGCCGCGCCCAACAGCGCCGTCAACTACTACTTCGAGGACTGGTGGCCCCTCAAGCCCCTGGAACAGAACGCCTACGGCAGCACGACGAGCCCCGGACTTGAGGGCCTGACCTTCGCCGAGGCCGTGGAGGCCACGGCGGGCCGTTTTGAGCGCGTGCTTTTCCTCATGGGCTCGAACAGCAGCGAGTACTCCGTCGTGGAGGACTACACCGTCGTCATCGACCACATGCTCGAAAACTGGCCGGCGGCCACGATCTACGTCCAGACCGTGCCGGATTCCGTGACCGGTGTAGTGGCAACGGAGAGGATAAACGGCGTCATAGCCGACACAGTGGCCTATTACGAGGCTCTGGGCGAGACGCGGGTGGTCCTGCTGGATTCGCACTCCTGCTGGGGCAGCGGCTGCTATCTGCCAGACGGGGCCCACCTGACGGACATCGGCATCCGCCGCTGGTACGATTTTTTGGCGCAGAATCTGCTCGCCAGGGGCTACCTGATGGACGACCTCGCGGCGAAGAGCCTGCCGGAGCTGCGCCGCGCCCGCGCCGAACAGCAGGCCCTCCGCCTGGCGGAGCGCAGCTTTGTCATAAGTCCCCTTGAACGCTGAGCTCACAAATACCTGTAAAAAGCGCCCTGTTCGGGGCGGTCCAATAAAACAGTATAATAATGTTTTCGGGAAGGCGGCATGAGTAATCATGCCGCTTTCCCGTTCATAACGTCATAGAGTAAATTGGCGGGGAGTATGCCGATATAGTTGTAGCTGATCGTCACATCCTGAACTCGGTGTCCGCTGGACTTGTCCGGTGCATGAACATATACGGCATTTACCATATCGTTCAGAATTTTAGGTGTCAGCTTCTCCAAGTACAGGTATTTCTTTGCCTGTCGGATAAACCTGTCAACGTTCTCCGCTTGATTTTCTTGATTCTGTATTTGTTTTCAAGCATTTCAATCTTGGCTCTCAAGTCTGCCTGCTCCTGCTCATAACCGTCAGACAACATCTGAAAACGAGCTTCGGACAGTTTACCATTGACCATATTCTCATAAATACGCTTAAACAATCTGTCCAGTTCCGCCAGACGGTTTTCAACTTTCTGCAAAGTTCTCTTCTTGGCAGAAAGCTCTTTCTTTACTTCCTCACTTCGCTTTGCACCTAATGCTCTGCGGAACGCATCCTCATAATCAGCAACACATTGGATTACCAACCTCATGTGTTGGAGTGTACCTTCTTCCAGTACCACGGCACGGATGAAGTGAGTGTCGCAAACTTCCTTGCCCTTTTTACGGGAAGTTGAGCATACAAAATGGTCTTGTCTGGTTTCAAAACTGTTGCTGGTGCAGTAGTACAATTTCTCACCACAATCGGCACAGCGGACGAGACCGGAGAACATATTGGTCTTGCCTGTTCTGGTAGGTCTGCGTTTGTTCTTGCGAAGTTACTGTACACGGGCGAAGGTTTCTTCGTCAATAATGGCTTCATGGGTGTTCTCGAAAATCTTCCATTGATCGGGAGGGTTTTCGAGTTTCTTTTTGCTTCTGTACGACTGCTTACGGGTCTTAAAGTTGACCATGTGACCAAGGTATTCCATCTTTTCCAGTATGCCGGTGATAGTGCGTGGTGCCCAATCGTAAGGATTGTCCGGTGTCTTTGCAGGAGCATTTCGTCCCATCTTCATCCAATGAACGGTGGGGCAATCCACCTTTGCTTCCTTCAGTTTCTTGGCGATTTGAGAGGGACCGAAGCCCTCCATACACCATGCGAAGATCTGACGGACAACGGCTGCGGCTTCATCGTCCACAATCCAATGTCGCTTTGGATTGTCGGGTCTTTCATGTAGCCATAGGGCGGATTGGTGGTCAGATACTCACCGGATTCGCCTTTCTGCTTCATAACCGCCTTGACCTTTTTACTGCTGTCCTTGACATAGAACTCGTTGATGATATTCAAGAACGGAGTAAAGTCATTGTCCTGCTGGTTGGCGCTGTCCACACCGCTGTTCACGGCGATGAAACGGACATCGTGTTCGGGGAAAAGCATTTCCGTGTAGAAACCGACCTCCAGATAGTTTCTGCCGATACGGCTCATATCCTTGGCGATGATGACACCGACCTTATCGTTCTCGACCAACTCAATCATTCGTTTCCAATCGGGTCTGTTGAAGTTGGCACCAGAGTAACCATCGTCCACGAAAGATTGGATGTTGCGGAAACCTTGTTCTTGTGCGTATTTTTTGAGAATCGCCTTTTGGAAACAGATTTGTCAAGGGGGGTTTTACTCTGAAAACACCCGAAATTACAATACTGCGACAAGAACCACAGCAATATGCCACATTCTCTATCGCCTCGTATATACTGCATGCAAAAATATTCACTTTTTTTGCTAATTATAATTATTGCAAACCTTATAGAATGATGTTATGATGATTTCGTAAATACTGTGGGCTGTCTGACACAATCGATATGATAGAAGGTAACATCATGATTCATTTTACTGCTAAGCAGTTTGACTTTTTGTGCGAACGATTTAGGTGTACCTTCCCGTTATGTAAAGGGCAAATTAAAATCATTCATTTATGCGCATAAGTTGGACTGCTGTTGGTCTGCTTATGCGCTTTTTTTCAGGAGGGAGGTAATTAAATGCGTTACAGAAGAAGTTTGCTGGCTTCATTTTTGGTCATTGTTCTAACAGCTTTGTTGCTTTCTGCCTGTTCCAACAATAACAAAGAAAACAAATTGTCAGAATTGGAGGATATCAAACTGAACCAATATATGACTGATTCTGGCATTACAATTCCAGAAAGTGTAGACATGGACACAATTCGTAGCATAATCATTGAATTGGAAGATAATCCCGAGCATCCAGCACCCATTGTAGGCGACACTTTGATTGCAGACTTGTACGAGGACATCCGCAATTTGGTCGTTGAATATGAAGCTGGCAAAAAATAGATTTGATTTACTTTCTGTGTATCTTGACGATTACAACAAGGAGGGTCAAAATGAAACGATTATTTGCTTTGGTACTTTCATTTTGTATGGCTTTGTCCAGTGGCGTTTGTGCAGCCGCCGCCGAAACCCCTCTTCGGTAAAATGAAAACGGCGTGTTATTATCTTCTCTTGATTATGAGGAGTGTAGAAATTTTCTTTTGAATCAGGGTGTTTCCATCCCAGAAGAATTAAGTGGTATTGATTTACCAAAGCTTTTTGCTGATCTTGAAAGCAATCCCGATATGGTAGTATCTTTAGGATGGACTACTTTGGCTGATTTTATTGAAGAGGTTCGTTTTGTAGTAAAATCACACTATAGCCGCCATGAATTTGTTCTCCTCCAGTTCTTCAATAAAATCTGTCAGCGTTCTGTGGCCCTGGAAGGTATAGACTTCCGTATCCGTATTTCCAAAGAAGAACCGGCCGGCATCCAGCGCCTTGGCATCGAAGAAGGGGAACAGCGCCTGTACCCTGGACAGCAATGCCGCATACTCCGACGGTGATGTAATGGTGTCAATCAGAAGCACCACATGATATCTGGGCCGTGGACCCTTATTGCCTTTAGGCTTCATGTGATGTCGGCTTGTGCTGACAATGCACGGAACATCGGGAAACAGCTGCGGTACATCAGAAATGCTTATCCAGTCCTTCGGGTCATCCGAATGGTCGTTGTCATTATCAAGGGCGCCGATTACTGCTTTTATGAAATTATCAATGCAACGGTAATTGTCTTTGAAATCAATGAATGTGTGGTCGTGGCTGAACAGCACGCGTAGATCTTCCGGATTATCTGATGTACCGGAATAAGGATACAGGCAGTTTTTTGCATTACCGCACTGGTTGGAGTAATGCACTGTCAGCATCAAATTCTTTTCCTCAGGTCCTGCCCGCACGCTTTCTCTGTCGTCCATATCTTTTTCCTCCTGAAAATGGGCATAAAAAATCCACCGCGTACAACACTTTGCACGTTAGGTGGTTACTTCAAACGTATTTCTGCTTTTCCGTTGGTTCGCATCTGCAGGATCGCATTGTATGGAGTCAAATCCTTATTACCACACATATTCCGCATCTCCAGCATTGCTTCTCGTTCATGTTTCTTTCGCCGGTTGGCTCGCCGGCGTTCTTTGGCTGTCATTCGAACTCTCCTCTCTTGAAAAGGGTAGACTACCCCTATCGATTTCTTGCCCCCGCCTCGTTCGGGGTAAGACCAGATCCAGCATTCTGGCGTGTGGCCGGGCAATGCCCATGTCAGGTATTCTGTTTGTGTTGCCGTGCGACTCTGGAAATGCCCTCACGAATCAGCACCTTCTTATTGTCGTCTAACTCCCTGCGGAGCCATTTGACCATAGTCATCTCGGAGATCCCGATAGCCTCAGCGACTTCCCATTGGCGGACATTGGCGATTCGCATCTCGTCTCTCAGATCTTTGTTGCACATTTTCTTAACCTCCATCTTGACACATCTGCAAGCGATGTTATATAATGATTACGGTATCATTATAATCCATAACGTATATGACGTCAAGGCCCCAGGAAGGGTGCAGCGTTATGAAGAAAATGACAATAGTAATCCATAACGCAGGAGGAAAAACCTATGTTTACAATTGCATTCCGCAATGGCATCAGCAATGGACAAGCACCGGAAGGTGCAACTGTATACAACGAAGAGTATCTGCAGGATTCATATAAAAATATGAATTTGAAGGCACAGGTCGGTGAGACCTTTATGGACTTCATTTCTCTTACCAGTAATATCGCTGACAGTTGCCATCCCTATATTGCCCTTGCTGATAATACAGACAGCATATCCGAGAACCCCTGGTTCTATCGGCAGCTTCGCCAGTTTCTGAATCTGGGCATTGATAATGAAGCTTTTTTCTCCGTGCCTTGTTTGATGTATTTTCTGGAACTGATAGGTTTGCAGATCCCGCCGATCCGCCACGAACTGGTACGGAAGCACGGTCATGAAGATGACTGCCTGGAGGATCTTATCGAGGCGCAGGAGGACATGGATTATTTTGAACACAGTATGCGGGCCTATCTTGCCGCGGGTACCGAGATCTACGATACCCCTCTGACTGTATATCAATGTAACTCCATTGAGGATGTCTGCATCGCCTCACTGCATTTTCTAATCATAAATCAATACAACATCCGCAAATGTAAAAATTGTGGCAGGTACTTTGTTGCCTATCTCCGCTCCGATGCAGAGTACTGCACCCGGGTGAGCCCCTACAACAAAAAGAAGACCTGCCGGGAAGATGGCCCCAAGAGAACTTTCGAAGCAAGTATTAACGCAGATGTTGTAAAAAAGACTTTAAAACAGATTGAAAGTGCCCGGCGGATGCGAAAACACCGCAATCCGGATAATTGGGATATCCAGACCGAGTTTGATGAATGGCATACCGCAATGGTTCGCTGGCGCAAGAATTATCAATCCGGCGGCATCTCCGCAGAGCAGTTCCTGGCATGGCTGGAAGAGCATAGAGCGTATACCGAGGACTGGGATTACGAAGAAAACTGTATTTGATGAAAATTCCGCACGACTGCTCCCCCGTGCGGAATTCCTTTTAATTTTGATTTTATTCTCGCACACAATTATTTAATAAGTGTGTGCGAATTTTAGTTGTTTTTTGTCGGTGAATGGATATAATAAAATAAGAACACACAGAAGCTTCAAGTGTGAGCGAATTTTATGTTGAAAGTAGGTGATTGCGTGGATCTTCGTGCAGCCGCAAGGAATGTAATCAAGAGCAAGGGCGGCATTGCGAAATCTGCCGATTTTGTAGCAGCCGGAATCCGTGCAGTCGATGTTGTTAGTCTGTGCAATGCAGGATATCTGGACCGTGTGCGTCATGGCTATTATCAGATGGCAGCCCAGAGTGATGTGACAGAGGAACAGATGCTGGCAACGCTGATTCCCCAAGGCATTGTATGCGTGGAGTCTGCACTGTTCCATTACGGATACAGTGACTTTGCCCCGCGCAAATGGTCTATTGCTGTTCCCCGCTCCGTATCCAGAGCAAAACTGGATGTGGATGCCCTGCCGGTCCAAACCTATTTTGTTCAGCAGGACCTGTATGAACTGGGAAAAACCACCGGGGACTTCCACGGTGTTACGCTTCCTATATATGACCGGGAGCGCACGATCTGCGATTGCTTCAAGTATCGCTCCCGGCTGGATACGGAACTGTTTTCCAAGGCGCTGAATGCCTATGCAAACGATCCCCAAAAGAACCTGAACAACCTTTCCATATATGCTAAAAAGCTGCGTGTGTATAAAAAAGTTATCGAACTGATGGAGGTGCTTCTCAATGGCTGATATGGCAGCATCCGTACTGGCAAGACTGAAAAACAAAGCGGCTGCAAGCGGAAGAAGTCACCAGCTGTGCCTGCAGCTATTCTGTCAGGAAGAGTTCCTGCGTCGTTTGGAAAAATCCAAGTATGCCGAGAACTTTGTTCTGAAGGGCGGCCTGTTTGTGTATGCGGTTACGGATTTCGACAGCCGTGTGACTGTGGACGTGGACTTCTTGCTTCGCAAAGTCCCCAATACCCCGGAACAGGTCAAGGCGGTGCTGGAGGAAATCATTTCCGTTCCCAGCGAAAATGATTTTGTGACCTTTGAGATCAAGAGCGTTGCGCCGATCGCCGTCACCAAGAAATATGCCGGTGTGGGTGCAACGGTAGTGGCCAGGATTAAAAATACCCGGACACCCTTCGGCATTGATTTCGGCATCGGCGATGTCATCGTTCCGAAACAGGAAAAACGGAAGATCCCCACCCAGCTGGAAGGTTTTGATGCTCCGGTGGTCAATACATATTCCCTGGAGACCACCATTGCGGAGAAACTGGATGCGATCCTGAATCTGATGGAGTTTTCCAGCCGCATGAAAGATTACTACGATATTTATTATCTGGCCAACAAGTTCGATTTTGACGGAGCGGTGCTGACGGAGGCACTGAGAAAGACCTTTGCCAACCGCAACCATACTTTTACGGTGGCACAGTTTGAGCAGATCGTCGCTTTTGACGGCGACGATGCCATGCAGAAAAAGTGGCGGGCATTCTGCCGTAAAACGGATATCAAAACCGATGACTACAGCACGGTGTTGCAAACGATCAAGGCATTCCTTACAAAACCTTTCACCGCAGCAATAAACGGCGGATCATTTATCGAGAAGTGGTCAGTTTCGGTGGGTGATTGGATTTCTGGGTGAGCAAGAAGCAATATGTCCGCTTTATTGCACACCAATAATTGTATAAAAAGAAAAAAGAATAGAAGAGGTGGCGCCTATGCCAAGGTTTTTGGATTTGTTCGCCGGTGCCGGTGGACTGTCTGAGGGCTTTATCCAGGCAGGATACTCGCCAGTTGCCCATGTGGAGATGGATGTTGCGGCGTGCTATACACTAAAAACACGAGCAGCATTTCATTGGCTGAAGGCCAATGGAAATATTGAACTATACAATCAGTATCTGCGTGGTGAGATGACCCGAAATGAGTTTTACTCTCATATTCCGCAGACTGTTTTGGATACTGTTTTGAATTATGAAATTTCCAGCGATACGATTCCAGCGATTTTCAAAAAGGTAGACCAACTGCTTGACGGCCAGAAACTGGACTTAATCATTGGTGGCCCCCCCTGTCAGGCATATTCACTGGCTGGCAGATCCCGCTCCGAAACCAAGATGGTGGGCGACAAGCGGAATTACCTGTATAAACATTATGCAGAATTTCTGCGGAAATATCGTCCACGGTATTTTGTATTTGAGAATGTTTTGGGACTGTTATCTGCAAAGGACGAGGATGGTACGCTGCATTTTCACAATATGCAGAAATTGTTCCATGAGTATGGGTACAGCACCGAATTTCAGCCGCTGAATGCATCCGATTATGGTGTGCTGCAAAACAGAAAAAGAATTATCCTCATTGGAAAACTCGGCAAAGACGAAAAAGGATTTTATCCTGAAATCGCAAAAATCACCAGTGTCCATAAAGTTGGCGAACTCTTCTGCGATCTTCCGTCTATTCAGGCCGGTGGCGGCACCGTCAGGCCTGTGGAAACCAATCCGTATAAGGGGAAATATCTGACTGCCGCAGGAATTAAGGAATATGATACCGAGCCTGTTACATTCCATCAAGCCAGACCGCATACCTCGCAGGATCTGGAAATCTACAGAATTGTAGTAGATACCTGGAATAAAACAATGACCCGCGTTGCATATACCGATCTTCCTGAACATCTGCGCACGCATAACAATACCAAATGTTTCCTTGACCGCTTCAAAGTTGTTGCCGGAAACCTTACTTGTGCGCAGACTGTTGTCGCACATATCTGTCGTGATGGTCACTACTATATTCATCCGGACATCAGGCAAAACCGTTCACTCACGCCCCGGGAAGCTGCAAGAGTCCAGACATTCCCAGATAACTACTATTTTGAATCTGCATCAGGAAAACCCTCCCGGACTTTGGCATACAAGCAAATCGGCAATGCTGTACCTGTTCGCCTGGCAAATTGTATAGCAACTGCATTAATGGAACTATTTGCAAAGGAAGATGAAAATGGCTAAAAATCAAACGCTTGACGATTTTTATAAAAGCTTCAGAGAAGAGGTCCTTTGTGCCAGTGATACTGAAACCAGCGGTTGGACCACCGATGATTTTCTGACCGCTGTTATGTTGGAATATCTGGAAGAGGCTGGTGAGGTTACGGGCCCTGTCATCTGCCCCTTCCGGGATCGTGGTTTGCAGATGAACGCATACGCATTTTCTGAAGATTTTGAATCTGTGGATATCTTTGTCAGCATCTACTCCGACACTGAGATGCCCCGATCTGTTTCCCAGACCGATATTGATTCCGCAATTAAGCGGGCAATACAGCTGTATCATCGGGCTGTTAATGACCTGTATACATCATTCCAGAGAGATAACGATACTTACGAGTTCGCAATTTCTGTTTTTCAAAATAAGAACAGTATTAAAAATGTCCGTATTTGTGCGTTGACCAATGGGTTGGTTAAGCCAATTGCGCTCAAGAATATTACGATCAGTGGTGCAGAAGTCTCTTTCGCTCTTTGGGATATTGACCGGCTGTATCGCTGTGTCACTTCCGGCAAAATGCGGGAAACCATTGAAATTGATTTTGAAGAGAAATTCCAGACAACAATCCCTTGCATTGAAAACAACACCAGCAACAAGTATAGTGTATATCTTGCAATTATCAACGGCGAATTGTTGGCTGCGTTGTATAGCGAATTCCGGGATCGGCTTCTGGAAAAGAATGTCAGATCTTTCCTTCAGGTAAAGGGTGGTGTCAACAAGGGCATCCGCGACACCCTGCGCGACGAGCCGGATATGTTCCTTGCTTATAACAACGGTATCTCTGTTACTGCCGAAAGTGTAGAAATCGTCCGTGACGAAAACGGGAAACCGTCTATCAAGCGAATCCGCGATATGCAGATTGTCAACGGTGGTCAGACCACAGCCTCCATTTTTAACGCATGGAACGACAAAAAACTGGGTGTTGATCTTTCAAAAGTGTTTGTTCAGATGAAACTCTCTGTCATTGGCTCTGCAGAAGATATGGATGTGATTGTTCCCCGCATCTCCACATTTGCTAATACCCAGAACAAAATTCAGGTTGCCGACTTTTCTGCCAATGATCCGTTCCACAGAAGAATAGAGGAACTGTCCAGAACGATTTGGGCACCAGCACAGGGCGGCATGAAACCCCAGAACTGGTTCTACGAACGTGCCCGTGGTCAGTATGCAGATATGCTGACCCGCGAATCCACGCCCAAACGCAAGAAAGAATACAAAGAGACGCATCCGTTGTTCACAAAAACAGACCTTGCGAAATACGAGAATACCTGGGATCAGTTGCCGTATCAGGTCAGTGAAGGTGCCCAGAAGAACTTCCATAAGTTTATGCTTCGCTTGAAGGAGCGAAAGGGATTTGTTCCGGATGAAGCTTACTACCGCAATCTGATTGCAAAAGCCATTCTGTTCCGCAGAACAGAGAAATTGGTTCAGCAACAACAGTACGGCGGTTACAGAGCGAACATTGTAACTTATACATTGGCATTTCTCTCACATAAAACCGCCCAGCGCATTGATTTGGAGCGTATATGGAAAGAACAAGGATTGACTCCTGCGTTGGAGGCGGAGATTGTTGCGATATCCAGATTTGTACAGAAGTTGATTGTCAATCCTCCCGGCGGTGCTAATGTCAGCGAGTGGTGTAAAAAAGAAAAGTGCTGGGTGCTTATCAGGGACTACAGTTACGATCTGAGCAGTGGGCTGGAAAGTGAGCTTGTGTCCGTAGCCCGGCCTTCTTCCGTCACTACCCCAGCGCCCGTCAACATTGATTCTCTCACTGAAGAAGAGCAGGCCTTGATTGATGAAGTGGCTGCTGTTTCTGCAGAAACCTGGTTTGCACTGTCCCGTTGGGCAAAGGAAACCAAAAACTTCCAGCCATGGCAGCGCAGCCTTCTGTTCTCTGTTGGCAGTCTGATTGGACGGGGGCAAAAACCCAGCATTAAGCAGGCAACACACGCTATTAAGGCATATAAGGCAGCATTTGAGAAAGGCTTTACCGTATAAACACAAAAGGAGGAGCCCTTATGTTGGATTGGAATGAATATATAGAGCAACTGTTATCCCGCGAGAGCAGCTTTGACGGGATCAGTCTGTCCCTTGGAGATGCATCCCGGCCTGTAGGTGTTCCTCCTATTATCAAAGCCAGCGTGTTGATGCTGGATCGGATGCTTGAATGCCAAGGAAAATTCAATATAATGGTTTTTCCGGAACGCATCCAATCTATTTTTATCTTCACCTTGGTTAAGTTGCTGTATAACATTTCCGAAGGCCGAATTGAGCGTGCATATGATCCGGAAAAATTTCAACCAGGAGAAAAGCTTCGATTTGGTAAGGCAGTAGTTGAATTTGTCAGAATGGAAGAGCATGGTGACAAAAAATGCATGAGAATCCGTTTGGCAGATCTGGATTATATTGCTCCTATTGAACTCTTCCCGCTTTTCCAGAAAACCAATGCCAAGAAAACCAGCAAATATGCGGTTTTCAGTGCAGAGGAGAAGGAGGCGCGGAAAAAGTTATCTACCAGCACACCCGAAAAACAATACTTGAAACTGCTGACTGATTACAAAACTCATATGGACAGTTCCATTGTAAATATGACATCAATCATAAACACAAAGGAACAAATCGCTGGATGTGAATTATTCGGTCGCAGTATAAAGGATCTTTTGCTGATTGGTCAGGCAGATTATGAAGGAAATGTGAGGAATGTTGGTGCTGGGCAATTGGGTGGTACCCCCGCTATAGTGCTGGCATCTGATCTGTACGCGATTGCCGAAATGGCACATAAAGGCCATCCTATTCAGTCCATTATTATTGATGGTTCCAATGCCAGTGTTCTTCTTTCGCAGCTGGATGCGCTGGATGAGTTGATGAGGTTGGGCGTGCCGATCACCTGTGTTACGGATATTGTTAATTCCTTTGATCTGCAGCCCTTCCTGAACCGTAACTTCAATTTGTGGCGGTGGGACGAAACCAGTATTACGGATAAACTGTATGATGCTGTGCCGCTGTCTTCGGATCAGAAAACAAAGCATTGTGCCAGACGGGTGGTTGACCACTTAATTTCGGATGGCAATGAAATCAGCACTGCTATCAGGAAACTGTCTTTCCATAAAGGAGAGGCACAGACACTCTCTGCGCAAATGCTGAAACTGTTTGATCGGCTGTATTCACTTGCGTTTACTGCTCTCCGGGAAATTGTACCGTTTGATGAGTCCCAAATCTCCCAGGCCCGAAACACACTTGAAGAGTGTAGATCCATATTGTCTTCGGAGAAGAACTATATTGCGCCCAAAACCTACGAAGACTATTCTACTGTTATTGATTGTCTGAAGGCTGTTTTTACAAAAGGATATGTGTTACCTAAACACGATGCGCTTGCAGCGAGACTGCGCAGCGAAAAATACAAGAGTATTTGTATTGTTGTGCCCGAGCGAACTGAGAAATCCCATGTCCAGGCATATTGGCAAATGTGGTGCCGGAGAAACCGTCTAACCACTCAGGTGTATATTCTTCATCCTGCCGAATATTATCCGGCTCAGTGTACACAATTCTCTGCCACAATAGTGGTGGGGTGGCTGAAACGTGCCATCATGAGAAAAATTCTGTACAGCTTTAACACCCAAAGCTATACCGTCTTAATGTACGATTACGAAAAAGGCTGGAAGAATTATTCCATGGCGAAATGGGGTGCCGCACTGGATAACTCCCGGAATCGTCAGGTAATCGAACAATCCTTTGCAACGGACAAAGTGCAAATTTCCACAACCCGTTTCAATCCGAAACCTGTTGTATCCGAATCTACTCCTCAGACGGATGAATACGAAGAAATCGAATTGATTCTCAGGGAGAATAAGTATCGGCAGTACATTGCCCGCGGTGGTCAGAAGGCCGCTGCTGAAACGATTGAAGCCATCCCTGTCAACTTTGTAGGAGGATACCTTGCATTCTATCGTACGGGTCATCAGCTGTTATCTGCAACCAATATCATAGTGAATGATGCCGACAAACTCCGCGAGGAAGATAAAAAGCTTCCTGCAGAGCTGAAGCTGGGAGATTTTGTTGTTGTCCGCGAATCGGACCGCGACTTGATCAAGGAAATGGCAGATATCATCCTGGAAAGATCCGGTAAGGGAGAAGTGCGTGCCCTTTCCAACAAATGGCGGGAAGCTTTGGAAATCGAGACACTGTTTTATACTCCAGAGGAAATATTTAAACGGCTGCAGTCTGTTGGCTGTACAAAAGGATATCCTACAGTGCGTGGTTGGGTTTTGGATGACGATGTTATCGCTCCGTATTACAGGGAAGATCTGGAACATATTGCTAAAATCACCGGCAGTACGGTTCTGCAGGATTTGCTTGATCAAGTCCACGAAGCTGCACAGATTGTCCGGAATGCCCACATACAGGCTGGCCGCGCGCTGTCGATTCAGCTGAGAAATAGAATTGTTGAGGCACTGAACGAATATGGCGATATCGATCCGTTCAATATTTGGGAGCCTATCGAAATGCAGATCGATGGTGTTGGCACAGTCCGTATCCTGAAAATCATCGATATCGGTACTCCTGTAGTTGTTGACATCGCTGATACCAACCGCCTTATTGAGGAAGAGTAAGGAGAGAAATATTATGGCCATTATGATTCCATCCGTGATTTCGCCGGAAGTCAAATCCAGCGCAGAGCGAAAAATTTTTGAATGGTTCCAGAATGCACCCGGAACAGACAAATGGATCGTGTTGCATTCTTTGGGCATCACTACGCACAATAAAGTGATTTATGGTGAGACAGACTTTCTTGTTTTGGCACCCAAACTGGGACTTTTTGCGCTTGAGGTAAAAGGCGGCCGTGTTAAGCGGGAAAATGGAATCTGGTACTTCACAAACAGATACGGCAACACAAACAGCAAAGTTCGGGGGCCGTTCGAGCAGGCCAAGGACGGTATTTTCAGCATAGTTGAAGCCATTAAAAAGCGTACTGATATTGATCACCGCCACATCAATAATATGCTGTTCGGATACGGTGTCATGTTCCCGGATATTGAGTTTACCTCTGCAGGTGTAGAAGAAGAGCAGTGGCAGGTATTCGATTCCAGGGACGGGTCCAATGTCAGACAGTTTATTAAGCGTTTGTCCGATGGTGCCAAGGCAAAGTGGGAGGAGCATTATGGTCCTGTCAGTGACTCAAAATTACCGGACTCTGCAGATGTCAGATACATAGCCAGCCTCCTCAGGGGAGATTTTGACTGCGCTGTTTCCATGAGCGCACAGTTACGCAATGCCAGTGAAGCATTGATTGCCCTGACCAAAGAACAGTATCGCTGCCTTGATCAGCTGGATGATAATCCTCGTTGTCTGATTCAGGGTCCCGCCGGAACAGGTAAAACGCTTCTTGCGATTGAAGAAGTCAAAAAATCTGTTGCCCGTGGTGAAAAGGTTGCCCTGTTTTGCTTCAATTCCAACCTCGCAGATTGGCTCGGCAGCTATTTTGCTGATATGCCGGAATCTGTTCGGCCAGAGTTTGTGGGTACACTCCATAAATATATGACGCAGATTGCGAAAGAAGCTGATCTGCTGCCGGCATATCCCCATGATCCAGAGCAAATTCAGCACTATTATCACACAGATTTGCCTGAAGCTGCGGCATATGCACTGCTGGAAACCGGAGAACTGTTCGACAAGATCGTCGTTGATGAGGCACAGGATCTGATTCGTGACAGTTATCTTGATGTTATGGGAGGCTGTCTCAAAAAAGGATTGTCCAGGGGCCGCTGGACACTGTTTGGGGATTTCTCTATGCAGGCTATTTACACAGAGGGAGTCTCTGGCACGAGGCTTATTGAAAAGCTGGATGACATTACTTCTTTTATCCGGTTTAAGCTTACAGTTAACTGCAGAAATACAAAGCCAATCTGCAAAGAAATCGAAACTGTAACCGGCTTTAAGGCACCCCATGATCTCTGGACCAAAGTGGATGGCCCTCCGGTACAGTATCTCACCTGGTCCACAATGGAGGGGCAATGCAAGAAGCTGAAAGCTATTCTGAAACAGTTGGCTGATTCCCACATTGAACCGGAAAAAATCACCATTCTTTCCCCCAGAAAGAGGGAAGATTCTGTGGTTTCCATGCTTGACGGATATGTAATTAAGGATTTCAGGGTTCCCCCCGGAATGAACACGACATTCTGCACGATTCAGGCATATAAAGGCCTTGAAAATTCTGTAATCATCCTGACCGACATTGAAGGATTCTCCGCCGAAAAACTGATGTATGTAGGTTTGAGCCGAGCCTGCACAGGACTGTATATTTTGGAGAGTGACTCTGCAAAGAGAGAATATGATAATCTTCTGATGAGGAGGCTGTTCAATGAGCGATAACAGACGCGATCAACTTATCGAATTTGTTGAGCGGGAATTTATTGGCCCAGACCCCATTGACTGGCCTGGTATGACACAAAATAATGGTCAGGAAATGCTGGTTTCTGACCCTCCGCGCACCCGCTATATCGCAGGCATATTGTATCCCGCAGAAACCACTGATGATAAAGCGGACCTCAAGGATGACGAATGCGAATCGCTGGGCGAAGCAGATGGAGAAGATGTAGAAGTCAAGCCCAAAAAGCGTGGCGATGGTGCTGTGGAATTCCTTGAGGATGCAGAAGAACTGATTAACCGTTCCAACGCATACAGACAATCTGCCATCAGCATTACTGTATCTGTTAAAGATGGCGATGCTGTTCGTGTGGCGGTATCTGCAGGCACTTACACAAAAGTACCCGCCACGGATCCTGCCACCGGAGAACGTTTGGACAACAAGTACAAGTATCCCCGTACCGCACTGGCCTGGGAAAATGATAATGCTCCGCTGCTGTTGCCCACCCCGACCGACGGACTCAAAAAGTTCCCGATAGGAACAACTGGACTGCAATTTGACGTTACATATCGCTACCGTGCGGGTGACAGCTGTATTTATACATTTACCCTTGAGAACGCAAAACCCAAGGTTAAAGAAAATGTCAGTGATGAAGAATGCTTTTTCCAGTGCAAATTCACCCTGTTCTCTGAAAAGGGGTTTTCCCCGCTGTCTGATTCACAACGGATCACGCAGGACGAGGACTACCAGTCCAATCAGCTTCTCTACCGGAATGTACGGAACTATGCCATCGGCCATGGCTGTGCAGCAGATTGGGATGACGGTGAATCCGTGCAGTGGATTGCTACAGCAATTTTCCCAAAATATGACATTAAACCTATAGTACCCAGTGCAATCGAAGGCGTGTCCCTTGCTATGCTGAAAATGAGTCCGCACGGAAGTTTTGCTGATACCATCCGGGAACTCCGAATGATGTGTGAGAAATACCGTGAATGGATCAATGGATTACGCACAATCCGAAAAGAACTCTCTGCAGAATATAAAATTACCGCAGACCGACACATTGCAAACTGCGAAATATGCCTGTCCAGAATGGAAAAAGGTGTGGATTTGCTGGAGCAAAACGAGAATATTCGTATTGCGTTCCAGTACATGAATCTGGCCATGCTGATGCAGCAGTTGCATTACAATCTTCCGTTGCAGAAATGGGAAGATAATGGTGCAGGCGATATCAGCCTGATCAATCCTGTTGTAATGCCTGTCGCAACAGATGTCACTACCTGGCACAACAAGGAGCAACGGGTTTATGGCAAGTGGCGTCCCTTCCAGCTGGCATTTGTGCTGATGAATCTTAGTGCCATGTATGACCGTGACTGTAATGAGCGCGGGATCGTCGATTTGATCTGGTTTCCTACCGGCGGTGGTAAAACAGAAGCATATCTGGGTCTTTCTGCATACACCATCTTTATCCGCCGCCTTATGAACAAGGATGACAAAGGCACTGCTATTCTGATGCGGTATACGCTCCGCCTTCTGACTGCGCAGCAGTATGAGCGTGCATCCGCAATGATCTGTGCCTGCGATCTCATCCGGAAGAGCCATGAAGATTTGTTCGGCAGGAACAGAATTACCATTGGTCTGTGGGTTGGTAGTTCCACAACTCCCAACAAGGTAAGCGATGCCGTAAAAGCATACGAAAAACTGTATCGCGGTGAAGGCAACAATCCATTTGTTATGTTGAAGTGCCCATGGTGCGGCGCACAAATGGGACCCGTGCAAAAGGGAAAGAATCAGTGGGAATTGCCTGGTTACAGGAAAGTACCACTGGGCCGGAGAAAGTTTGGCTTTGCTTTCCGGTGCCGCAATCACAGGTGTGATTTTTCTACCGAGGATTTGCCTCTGTTTGTTGTGGATGAATCCATTTACGATGAGACTCCGACATTGCTGTTGGGTACTGTGGACAAGTTTGCAATGCTCCCATTCCGTCCAAATGCTCAGAAAATATTCGGCTATGAAAATGGCGTAAAAAAGACTTCCCCGGACCTGATTATTCAAGACGAGTTGCATTTGATCTCCGGCCCGCTGGGTTCCATGGTGGGTCATTACGAAACATTGATCCATGAACTCTGCACGACGAGAACCGCTTCCGGCGAGATTCATCCCAAGATCATTGCCTCCACCGCAACGATCAGTCGTGCAAAAGAACAGTGCCATGCTCTGTATGGCTGCGACCGGGATGATGTTTTCCAATTCCCGCCCTCTGGCCTGGATGCAGGTAATTCGTTCTTTGCCGAGGAAGACCGCAATCAAAATGGCCGGCGCTATGTAGGCATCCTGGCTACAGGTTCGTCTTCGGACGCAACCACCGCAATTCGCCTGTTTGCATCATTGCTGTATGGTGCCAAAGCGATGCAGGTTGACTCGGAAGATGAGCGTGATCCTTACTGGACCAATATGGGTTACTACAACAGCATTCGTGAACTTGGACAGGCAGCAACCTGGATTCGGGCAGATATCGATCAGCATCTGGACGTTATGTATAAGCGTCGTTTCGAAGATAAACGGTATCCAACCAAAGAAGAGTATCGCAAGAACAGACGATACATTTGGCGGGACGAGGAACTGACCAGCCGTATCTCCGGCAGTGAAGTAACTGCAAGTCTGGCCAATCTGGGAATCCGATATCCCGGCGAAGTGGATTCTGAAGGAAAAATCAAGGATCATCCTATTGATATTTGCCTTGCGACAAATATGATTTCCGTTGGTCTGGATGTATCCAGACTCGGTCTGATGACCGTGGCCGGACAGCCGAAAACCACCTCTGAGTATATCCAGGCGACCAGCCGTGTTGGCCGCAGCGCCAAAAATGCTCCGGGTCTTGTCTTTGTTCTATATCGGCCCGGCCGTCCAAGGGACAAGTCTCACTATGAACACTTCAGATCCTATCATTCCCGTGTATATTGCAATGTTGAACCGACGAGCGTTACTCCGTTCTCTGCACCTGTGCGTGAGCGGGCTTTGCACGCAATCATGGTTGGCATGATGCGACTGGAGAGTGATGACAGATTCAATGAAGATCCACCCCGGTTCCCCGACGATAATCTGATTGATAAAGTACGCAGTATCATTGAAAACCGTGTGGATGATATCGACAGTGAAGAATTGGATGCAACATTGGATCGAATGGAATATATCCTGCAGTGTTGGGAGGACTGGAATCCCAGAAAATGGGAGCCTGCCAAGAATCCTGACTGGTCTTATGCCGATCCTGTTCCGTTGATGTATTCTGCAGGCAGCCATCCCAACGAAGCATGGGGTTCCCGGGGAATTGAAACCCCTACTTCCATGCGAAGTGTAGATGCATCCTGCGAAGCCGAAGTGCTTACCAATCGCTATGTACCAAAGGAGGGCTAAGTAATGGCATATAATAACAGACCTATGCGCAGAAGTGCCCTGATTGGTCCGTGGGGTGTGGGAGCGATTGTTCCCTTCCCCAATGATGAATCTCTGATGATTGCCGGTTTGGATATGTGGCGGTACAACGATACAACACCCTTTGTCATAAAGGATGAACGTTTGCTGCGCCGGTTGGGCGTTCAGGAACTGCGTTGGCCTCCTGATTTCCGGGAGAATAATGCCGATCCGCAGAACTGTTTCCTGAAAATTCCGGCGGTAAGATTTCCTACATGGCATTATTGTCCGTTCTGCGGCACGATGGAAAAAACTACATTCTATCAGCAGCAACCTGAGTGCGAGTGCTATCCATGGACAAACGGAAGAAAATGTAATCCCGCATTCCGGCACAGAAGAAAGCTGATTCCGGAACGTTTCATCGTTATCTGTCCAGATGGTCATATTGATGATTTCCCTGTAGCGGAATGGCTTCATCAGGATCCGGGGTACCGGTATAATCCGGAGACTTGTAAAATCAGAAGAAGTACCGGCGGTGCATCTGCTTCTCTGAGCGGTGTGTATTACGAATGTACCTGTGGTGCAAGAAAAAACATTGCTGGTGCTACTATGCCCGGAGCATTATCCAAGATTGGATACAGATGCAAAGGCACGAAACCCTGGCTTGGTATGGACAGCGACGAAGAGCATCCCTGCGGCCGTACCGATGTGCGAGTGGTTCTCCGAGGTGCTACAAACGTATGGTTTGCTGATACCAGAAGTTCCATCTATATTCCGACGGATGACGAGCAGGCAACAAAGAAAATCATTGCAATTCTTGATGAGTTCTTTGATGTATTAAGTGCCATGCGGGTCGATGGCGAGTGGAACAGAGGCTTCATTGATATGTTGGCTGAGCGCCATCGTGTGGACAAGAATGAACTGTATAACGCATTCATTCGCCGGGACCAAGGTCTGGAAGGATTACCAGATGTTACAGAGGAAATATCCGAAGATGAATACCGGCTTGCTGAGTATAATGTTCTGATAAAATCCAGCGGTGGCGATGCACAGCGTTTCCATTCAAAGAATTATCCGATTTCCTGCTATGATCCAGTCATCAGTAAATACTTCAAGAGTATTTCTCTTGTACACAAGCTTCAGGAAACGCGGGCTTTTGTTGGTTTCTCGCGAGCAGAACCCAATGAGATGCCGATTTCTGAACGAAAGAAAATGCTAAGACTGGGCAGCGAAAACTGGCTCCCTGCTATTCAGGTTCATGGCGAAGGTATTTTCTTTGAGTTTAACAAAGAAGCGGTAGATGAATGGGCACAGAGGCCTGCTGTTCTGGCCAGACTGCGTAACCTTCAGGATTCTTATCGGAATTCTAAGTTTGGTGCAAATGCCGCAGGAGATCTCCGTCCGGAATTTGTTTTGATTCATACATTTGCACACCTGATCATCAACCAGCTCAGTTTTGAATGTGGCTATGGCAGTTCCTCTATTCGTGAAAGAATTTACTGTGAAAAAGCCGAAAATGAGTATGGTATGTACGGTGTCCTTATTTACACAGCTTCCGGCGATTCTGAAGGTTCCCTCGGCGGCTTGGTTCGCCAGGGAGCAAAGGACCATATTGAGGATACGATCCGCGATGGAGTACGGAATGCGGCATGGTGTTCCTCAGACCCCGTTTGCATTCAATCTTATGGACAGGGCCCAGAATCCTGTAATCTGGCAGCTTGCCACAACTGTGCGCTGTTACCGGAAACCTGTTGTGAATGCGGCAACAGGTTGCTGGATCGCGGTACAGTTGTAGGCACACTGGATGACAAATCCATTGGTTTCTTTGCGGATTTGTTAGACTAACCAGAGGAGAACAGATATGCCTATTTCAGTTACCCTCATGGCCAGACAACCAGAAAACAAAAAGAAAGAAGTTCCTGTTTTTGAATTTTCGATCAAGAGTCAATCGTTAGTCAAAGCGGGGGATATTGCCGTTTTCTGTTACTGGAGCAAAAAAGATAAATCTGCTGCCTGCTACGGAGGAATAGGAAAAGTCAGCGAGATACTGTCCCTGAATAAGCGCCGATTCTATGTCAAAGTTCAGGATTATCGTTATTTTGAACACGATGTTTCTGTGACCCTTCCGGATGGGCGGTATGTTGAACAACTGAGCAACGAGCCCGTTGCCGATATCCAATTATTCAGCAAAACCTGCCCTGTCAGAGATATTTCCCAGGCAGCATTAGACTATGTCATCAATGCCGGTGGTACGCAACATATTCCAGAAAAAGAAAGCATGGAAGATGTTGAATTCTATGAGGCTGAATTAAGGGATGCTGTTCGCTCGTACTATGTGGATAAAGAAAAAACAGCCATATATTCGATTGAGCGTCTTGCTGCAAGCATAGGAAGGGCGACATCAATTGTCGAAAGGCATTCTGACCATTCGTATTGCAATCTGTACATAGCCTCTACGCCGGTTTTGGAAAGAATAGCTGCTTTGAAAATCTATTTGCAGAGTATGAGAATGGCTTATCCATATAATCCTGTATTGGTGATGGCATTACTGCATTCAGGAAAAAACGGAGCGGTTTCGATTGGAAAAGCGGTACAATATTTCCGGAAATACTATGCTGACCGTCGCTTGCAGGGTTTACCCACAGAGAAAAGACGCAGCATTTATTTGCGCGAAGATGTTACAGATAAGCAAATTGCAGACAATCTGGTTAGTATTCCAGTGAGGGGCCTCTGCGAAAGTGGATTCTTTTTCTATAATGAGGAAGAACAGGTATTTTCCCTCTCTCCGGAAATTTGGCCATCTTTGGACAGAGCAAGTAAATCCGCAATTACTAAAATCTGCAGGCAACGATTGAAAGAGTATTATTCCGAATAATTGAAGGAGGGACATATTATGGCAGATGTGCATACACCGGAACAGCGTAGCTATAATATGTCCCAAATTCGTGGAAAAAACACAAAACCCGAAGAACTCGTGCGAAAATATCTGTTCTCAAAAGGATTCCGTTATCGCAAAAACGACAGCAAACTCCCAGGGAAACCGGACATTGTGCTGCCAAAATATAAAACAGTTATCTTTGTGAATGGCTGTTTCTGGCATGGCCATAAGGGATGCCGATATTTTGTGTGGCCAAAGAATAACGCAGAGTTCTGGAGAGAAAAAATTTCCGGTAACATTCAACGTGACAGACAAAACCATCAACTGTTAAAGCAGCAGGGATGGTATGTGATTGATATTTGGGAATGTGAGTTGAAGAAAGGCACAATTCAGCAGACACTGAATCATTTGGTACAAGAGCTTCACAGCAGGCAATAATTGCCCATCTTGACTTTATCCAAAGTTCACAATCCTTTGTAGAGCCAGACAGAAAGGAGCAAAACGTGGCGATAATGCCCGTTTGATTAGTGATATGCCTGACTTAAATGATTTTCATGCTTTTAAGAGCACTTCTGGTGGAGGCAGTTCTGGCGGAGGTGGCAGTCCCGGTTGTTTCACATGGATACTTGTGGGACTTGCAATTATTTGGTTGATTGGTAAATTGGCGGGATAAATGCCTTCAACTGTACAATATTATCTTTTGAGGAGCTATCAGCTATGCCAAATGAAGTCTTTTTCCAAAGCAATAAAACATCAATCATGCTGGAAGGGTTGCTTCGGCAATGTGAATCCTTCGACCAATTTGAGCAAATTTGTTCTGATGATATGCTCAACAGTGACTGCAGAACCAGTCTTTATCTCATGCGGTTGCTGGACAAATATGGCTGGAAAACGGCCGCTGCATCTGAAGCTGCCGAAATGTCTACAGGCTATTTGGGGCTTATCATCAACGGCAAAAGAAACGCAACCAGGGATATACTGATCCGGGTAGCCATTGTGATTGGTGCAACGGTGGAAGAAACGGACTATCTTCTGAAATATTCCGGATATAGCCCACTGTATGTACGGAACAAACGTGATGTCATTATTTGGTATGGCATCTCCAAGAAAGAGAAGCTGAGCGTGATCAATACCAACATAAAAAAGCGTGGGTTGGAACCCTTGTATGAGGACGAATAAAACTGCTACTGTCAGTAGTGGAGCATCTGTAGTTTCTGCGGTATAATCCAGACAGATAAAACAACTAAGGAGATTACAGATATGAAAAACGAACACATCAGCATCATTTCCCAGGCTTTCTATGGCAACCGTACCGGTACTGAAATCCGCAGGGAGAATATTGATCGCTTTATTCTGGGCTATCAGACCGATGATTTTGACGTGACCGAGGCTATTGATCGTACGGTCATCCATCTGCCCGGCTCCGACAACCTGGTGCTTGTATATAACAAGCATCAGGAAGAGGAACGGCTGAAGGTCAAGGAACGCGCACTCCGGGAGGATAACTATGTTATCAAGCCGCTGGCTTCAATCCCCGAACTGGATCTTGAAATCTACAGTCGCTGCATCGTCTGCCGCATGAATGCCGTTGGCGGGTTTGAAAGCCTCGGCGAAGAAGATTCTGAGATTTGGAGCCGCTATCTTGCGTATTGATGGTGCAACGCAACCAAAGACAGCGTTGCATTGTATCAATTAGCATAGTATATGCCACGCCGGAGCAAACAGCGCTTTGCTCCGGCATCTTTCTTGTGCCGGGCTTTCAGCCGCACGGCCTGCTGACAAAGCCAAGGCCCCCATCCGCTGCTGCGGATGGGGGCCTTTTTTATTTCGCGGCTTCCTCGGGGCTGATGGGGCGCAGGACGCCGGGACTCAGGCATTTTGCGGCCAGGTCTATGTAGGTCTGCTTGCTCTTCTCCCAGGAGTCTGTGTCCTTGTCCTGCAGCTCGCGCAGCTTGACGGCGGGGGCGCCGCCGACCACGGCGCGGGGAGGGACCACCTGCCCGCGCTTTACAACGGCGCCTTCTGCCACAACGGCGTATTCGCCAACTTCGGCGTAGATGCTGACTATGGCGCCCATGCCTATATTCGCCCCGTCGTGCAGATGGTTGCCGTGGACTATCGCCCCGTGGCCTATCGTGACGCGGCGGCCTATTATGCAGCCCTGAGTGCCCGCGCCGCCCACGTGGATTATGACCCCGTCCTCCACGGCGCTCTCCTCGCCTATGACTATGGGCTTGGCGTCGCCCCTTATGATCGCGCCCGGGCCGACATAGCAGCGCGCGCCTATCTGCACGTCCCCGATTATGGTTGCGGAGTCGCTCACGTAGGCGCTGGGATCTATCCTCGGACGTTTTGAATCGAACTCATAGAGCATTTTAAATATCTCCTTTTACTTCAACCATTTTCCTGCCGCCGGACAAAGCTGCTGGGTATGCCGAGCTCCTCCCGGTATTTTGCGGCGGTGCGCCGGGAGATGCGCACGCCCTTGCCGCTGAGGATCTCGCTCAGCCGGGCGTCCGAGACGGGGTCGCGTTTGTCTTCGGTGTCCACGATGTCACGTATGAGGAGCTTGGCCCTGTCGGCCGAGCAGAGCTCCGTCTCGCTCTCAAGCCGGCGCGAAAACAGCGCGCGGGCCGGCACAGTGCCGCGTATGCACTGGATATACCTGCCCCTAAGCGCCCGGGAGACCGTTGAAACGCTCAGCCCCGTCTCGTCGGCCACGTCGGCCAGCGTCATGGGGACCAGGGGGGCCGAACGGAACTGAAAGTATTCCCGCTGAAGCTCGGCTACCTTTTCCGCACAGAGCAGCAGCGTGCTCTCGCTGCGGCTGACGTTGGCAAAAAGGCGGCTGGCGCTCAGTATGCATTCGTCCAGGTAGCGCAGGACCTCAGGGTCGCCGGCGGAGCTGCGCAGCTCGCGGCAGTAGCTGCTTATCTTCAGATAAGGCGTACAGGAATGAGGCAGCCAGACGCGCAGCCTGCCGCCGTGCGGCTCTATGCAGATGTCCGGCACGACGCAGCAGTTGCGCGCGCTGCCGTCAAAGGCCGCCGAGGGATAGGGGCAGAGCCGCTTTATCCGCTCCTCGGCACGGCGTACGCGGCTCACGGGGACCGAGAGCTCCTTGGAGATCGCCGTATAGTGCCCGCGCGAGAGCTCCTCCAGGCAGCCGGAGATGATGCTCTTTATAAGCCCGTCCCCGTCCTCATCCTCGTCGAGCTGGGCTATGAGGCACTCACGCACGCCGGCTGAGCAGATACCGGGGGGAGACAGCCCGCGCAGCAGCCGGACGCAGTCCTCGACCCTGCCCGCCGGGACGCCGAGGCGCTCCGCTGCCGCGGCCCAGTCCTCGTTCAGAAAACCGTGTCCGTCCACGCAGCCGATGAGGTATCTGCATATGTCCTCGTCCCCCTTCTCAAGGTCCAGGAGCGTGAGCTGCTGCAGCAGGTGGCTGCGGACGGTGGGCGCGGCGGCGGCGGGCTCGGGGGCATCCGCCCGCTCGTCGTCCGGGCCGCCCGGCTCCGGCGCGCGCCCGAAGGAGTTCAGCCACTGCACCTTCTCAAACAGCTCGGCACGCAGGGGCGAGGAGTACAGACTGTCGATGTCTATGGCAGGGTTTTCCATAGCCTGTTCGAGCAAATATTGCTCAAGCTCGTGGCAGTTCATCTGGATGAGCTCCGTGAGCTGTATAACGCCGGGGGAAAGGGTCTGCTTTGTTGTTGTCTTGCCGGTTATTTTCATTTGCTCACCTTCGATAAGGGCGGAAGGACTTATAAAACGATATTATTAAATTTGTGATTTGTCAATATGAAACACTTTTTGAGAGCTTATATAAATTTATAAAAAATTAATGCCAATTACAGGCATTAATTGCAAAAACGAACAAAGCAAAATTTCAAAGTGTATTGCCGCGATACACTTTGAGACAGAACGCCTGACCGACAGCGATACACTTTTAACAAATTGACACACAAAGACATAGGTGATAGAATGTTTTGACTCAGCAACGCCAAGGAGGGAGCTGCGCCTTGAACAGAGATTTTCTGGACCGGGGAAAGGAATTTACGAGCATGCTGGAGAGCTCCAGATACATGTGCGGCAAAAACGGCGTGGACCCGCACTGCACAAAGCTGCCGGAGGTCACCGAGGAGGACGTCGAGAGATGTAAGAAGCTGGTTTCGGGGCACATACGCCTGATGCGCCGCAGCACGCCGGAATACTACAAGGCAGTGCAGGACGTGCTTTCGGAAAACAAGGCGGTCCTGCTCTATACTTATATAAATTTTGACATTTTCGGCCGCTATGGGAATCAGAAGCTGAAGGACGAGCTGGCGGCGAAAAACATAAGGCTCGGGGCCACGCTCAGCGAGAAAAACGCGGGGACGAACGCCGCGGTCATGGCCTCGCGCAGTCCCAAGAGCGTCTGGGTGGTGGGCGGCGAGCACTATATGGACGCGCTCAAGCCCTATGCCTGCTATGCCTTCAGGATAAACGGCAAATACGGGCGCTCGGGCTATATTGTGCTCATGACCTACCGGGACAATCTGGATGAGCGCATAGTGAAGCTGTTCCGGCTCATAGAGTCCACGGAATGCATCATAACCGCCGGCCTTGTCGCCAAGGACGTCATAATGCGCGACGCCATGCAGCGCAACGAATACAGCAAGAGCAGCACCAGCGACATAGTCATAATGGTAGACAACAGCAGCACCATAACCTTTGCAAACGACATGTTCTACGAGTTTTATAACCACGCCCCGCTGGAGACCATAAACAGCAGCCTGGGCAGTATTTGCCCCGAACTGGAGCCGCTGGTGCCGCTCATCTCCCAGGGCAAAAGGGTCATGGGCAGGCAGGTAGAGCTGGTGAGGCCCAGCATGGAGACCGAGCAGTATTTCGTGGACATGAGCCCTATAAATACCAACTCCAAGCGCCTGGGCATGCTGATAACCCTGTATAAGGGCAAGGCCAAGGCCGCCTCCGCAGCTGCAGGCGGAAACGCCGCGCGCTACACCTTCGGGGACCTCATAGGCGTGTCGGAGCCCTTCGTGCAGCTCAAGCGCTTTGCCGAGGAGATCGCCGCTACGCCAAGCCCCATCCTCATCCAGGGTGAGAGCGGCACGGGAAAGGAGCTTTTTGCCAACGCCATACACTGCGCGAGCCAGCGCAGGGACAAGCCCTTTGTGGCCATAAACTGCGCGGCAATACCCCGCGACCTCATCGGCAGCGAGCTTTTCGGCTACGTGGGCGGCTCCTTCACCGGGGCCAGCCGCACCGGCGCCAAAGGAAAATTCGAGCTGGCAGACGGCGGCACGCTCTTCCTGGACGAGATAGGGGAGATGCCCGTCGAGATGCAGAGCGTGCTCCTGCGCGCCCTGGAGGAAAACACCATTACCCGCATAGGCGCGACAAAGCCCATAAACGTGGACGTGCGCATCATAACCGCCACGAACAAGGATTTGTCCAAGTGCATAAGCGAGGGCAGTTTCAGGGCCGATCTGTACTACAGGCTGAGCGTCATCAACCTCAATATGGTGCCGCTGAGGCAGAGAAGAGAGGACATACCCGTCTTGGCGGACTACTTTCTCAAGCATTTCGCCGCAAGCAACAACAAGCCCATGAAGGGCATAAGCACCGAGGCCATGACTGCCATGATGGAGTACGCCTGGCCGGGAAACGTGCGCGAACTGCGCAACGCCGTGGAGCGCGGCGTCATAGTGAGCAAAAACGGATATATTGAGGCCGAAGACATGCCCGAGGTCATTACAGGCCGGATAAAGCCGCAGCCTGAGCCGGAGCAGCCGCGGGAGCGCGTGAGGGATTTGGAGTCCTTCTTTGAACGCCAGAGGCTGGATATGGCGAAGAAGCTTATGGTGGAATTCAAGGGCAACAAGTCCAAGGTCGCCCAGAAGATGGGTATATCCAGGTCAACGCTGTACAGACTGCTGAACAGGGCCGGGGAGGTCTAGAGCCGGCAGGAACAGAATATGTGTTGGAGCCCGAAGAAACAAAAGATGATTCTTCGGGCTCCCTTTTTGTTTGGGGGTTGGCACGTTTTTTGCACTTAATATTTGCCGACAACGGAAACACTCTGCCGACATACGCAAAAAGCTGCCGGCCGACAGTATCCAAACAGGAGGTTCGTATGAAAAAACTTTACACACCGGTAAAGATCAATCAGCTGGAGCTCAAAAACAGGGTCGTCATGTCCCCCATGAGCATCGGCCACACGGTCGAGGGCTTCATCATGGACGACGTTGTTGAGTTCTATCGCAGGCGCGCGATGGGCGGCGTCGGTCTCATTGTCTTTGCGAACATGCAGTGGGACAAGGTCCGCTACAACCCCAACCACGGCGCCATGCTTACCGACGAGAAGTTCATCCCCTCTCTCAAAAAGCTGACCGACGCCATCCACGAGGGCGGCAGCAAGGTCTTTGCGCAGCTGATGCACAGGGGCAGGTGCGCCAACCGCGCCAGCATCCAGGGCGAGCAGGCGGTCGCGCCCTCTCCCATCCCCGGCAGGTTCACGCATTTCGAGATGCCCCGCGAGCTGACCCGCGAGGAGATAAAGGAGTTTGTCGAGTGGCAGGCCGAGGCCGCGGTCATTGCGAAGAAGGCCGGCTTCGACGGCATTGAGATCGAGACCAATTCCGGCTATCTCTACGGCCAGTTCTGGTCCCCGCTGACGAACCACCGCACCGACGAATACGGCGGCTCCCTTGAGAACCGCAACCGCTTCATGGTCGAGACCCTTGAGGGCATGCGCAAGGCCGTCGGCCCCGACTACCCCATCTCCCTGCGCGTGAGCGGCAGCGACTTCATGGACGGCGGCTGCAACTGCGACGACATTGCTGAGATCTGCGAGCTGCTGGACAAGACCGGCTATGTGGACGGCTTCTCCATCACCGCCGGCTGGCATGAGTCCGCCGTGCCCCTCATCACCATGGAGGTCCCCCACGGCGCCTGGTCCTACCTCGGCCGCCAGATAAAGGCCAGGGTCAAGGCCCCCGTCGCCCAGGGCATGCGCATGAACATCGCCAAGGCTGAGGAGCTCATCGAGCGCGGCGACTTCGACGCCATCGTCATGGGCCGCCCCTTCCTGGCCGACCCCGACGTCGTCAACAAGGCCATCGCCGGCAAGGCCGAGGACATCCGCCCCTGCGTCGGCTGCAACGCCAAGTGTCTCGACATGGCCATGGTCAGCAAGCCCATCGGCTGCATAGGCAACTACGAGTGCAACCGCGAGACCGAGCTCTCCGACGAGAACGGCCTCATGCCCACCGAGAAGAAGAGCGAGCACCCCGAGCGCATCCTCGTTATCGGCGCCGGCCCCTCCGGCATGGAGTTCGCCCGCGTCGCCGCGCTGCGCGGCCACAAGGTCACCATCTGGGAGAAGCGCAACAGGACCATCGGCCTGTCCCTCTTCGCCGCCACGCCCCCGCGCCGCTACGATATCCGCTACCTAGGCCAGTGGCTGGAGCACACCTGCCGCGAGCTGGGCGTTGAGATAAAGACATGAAAATACTTGAGGGCGTCAAAGTCCTTGACTTCACCACCAACGCCGCCGGCCCCATCGTCGGTTCCTATTTCGCAGACTACGGCGCGGAGGTCATAAAGGTCGAGGTCCCCGGCGGCGAGGCCGGCAGGCGCTTTGCCTATTACGCCAACGGTATGAAAAGAGCTCCCGCACCCATGGGATGCGGGAGCTCTCTGCCCAAACGCCCTCAGCCGCCGAGCTTTGCCAGCAGCGCGGGGATGAGCTTGCGGTAATCCGCCGCAAGGCTGTAATGCGAGGCGGCCATGATGGGCGCCGATTCGTTGGTGTTTATGCTGATGATGCACTTGGAGTTCTGCATCCCGGCCAGGTACTGGGTGGAGCCGGAGATGCCGATGTTTATGATGACGTCGGCCTTGACGGTGCAGCCGCTCTGGCCTATCTGCAGCTCGTGCGGCAGCCAGCCGCAGTCCACGAGGGGGCGCGAGCAGGCGAGCACGCCGCCTATCCTGTCCGCAAAGCGGCGCATGAGCTCCAGGTCCTCCTGCTTTTTTACGCCGCGGCCGCAGGCCACGACGACCTTGGCGTCCTTGAGCCCGGCGCCGACGCCCTGCCCATGCAGGACCTCCAGCAGCTCGTAAGCCTCGTCCGCCTCGCAGGACACGGGCTCGACGATGCGCTCCGCCGCGGGCTTGCCGGCGGCGAGGCGGGGCTCGAACACCTTCGGCCGGACGGTGACCATCTGCGGGCGCTTTTCGCCTATGCAGATGTGCGCGAGGATGCTGCCGCCGAAGCCGGGGGTGGTCTGAATGAAGTCGCCGTCCTCATCCACGAAGAGGTCTATGGCGTCGGCCGTGAGCCCGGTGCCAAGGGCGCACATGACGAGCGGAGCGACCTCGTAGCCTATGGGGCCGGCGGGGAAGAGGAAGATGGAGGGCTCGTACTTCCTGCATAGCTGCGTGAGCGCGTCGGCGTAGTTTCTGGCGCTGTAGGAGGCGAGAGCCTCGCTCTCGGCGATGATGACGGCCTGCGCGCCGTAGTCGGAGAGGGTCTTTTCGACCTCGGCCCCGGTGGAGCCGGTCAAAACGGCGGCCACGCGCCCGCCCAGCCTGCCGCTGAGCTCCACGGCCTTTGTCAGCAGCTCAGGCACGGTCTCGCTGAGCCGGCCGTCCACTGTTTCTGCATATACCCATATATCCTTGCTCATTTCCGCTTCCTCCGTTTATATAAGGTGCTCCCCGGCCAGGAGAGCGGCAAGCGCACCTGCCATTTCCTCGTTGCTGCCGCCTATGACCTCGGTGTCCATGGAGCGGGCCGGGGGCGCGACCACGCGCTTGGTGCGCGAGGGCGAGCCGCACACGCCGGTTTTGGAGCTGTCGCTGCCCAGCGCGGCGCTGTCCCAGACCTTGAGCGGCTTTTTCAGACCGGCGATGACGTTCGCCGGGGTCTGGAAGCGGGGCGTGTTGAGCTCGGGCTTCACCGTGATGACGGCGGGCAGCCTGACGCGGCACTTCTCGACGCCGAGGGCGAACTCGCGCGTGCAGACGGCCCAGCCGTCCTCCACGCTCAGCTCCGAGACGGAGGTGACGAGCGGCAGGCCCAAAAAGCCCGCCGTGACAGGCCCCGTCTGGGCGGTCTCGGCGTCGGCCGCGCGGTTGCCGAAGATGAGCAGGTCCGCTCCGCCCAGCTTTTTCGCGGCCATGGCCAGGGTGTAGCCCGTGGCAAGGGTGTCCGCCCCGCCGAAGGCGCGGTCGCTCAGCAGCACCACGTCGTCGCAGCCCATGAAGAGCGCGCGGTTCAGGACCTCCGCAGCCTGCGGCGGACCCATGGTGACGGCCGTTACCTTGCCGCCGTGCTCGTCCCTCAGGCGCAGGCCCGCCTCGATGGCGTTCTTGTCCACGGGGTTTATGATGCTCTCGACGCCCTCGCGCAGGAGGTTGCCGTGCTCGTCCAGCCGCACCTTGTCGGTGTCGGGGATCTGCTTTATAAAAACTATGATGTTCATCCTGCCGTCCTCCCCTCTCATTTGACGCCCATCCATTTGGCGATTATCTTCTTCTGCACCTCGGAGGTGCCCTCGAATATCTCGGTGAGCTTGGCGTCGCGGTACAGCTTTTCTATGGCGAATTCCTTGCTGTAGCCGTAGCCGCCGTGCAGCTGGAGGCAGCCGCGCACTACCTCGTTGAGCACGTCCGCGGCGTAATACTTGGCCATGGAGGACAGGTGGGAGGCGGGGCGGCCGCTGTCCATCATGCTGGCGCAGTTGTAGACCATGAGCCGCGCGGCTTCGGTCTTCGTCTGGTATTCGGCCAGCTTGAACTGCGTGTTCTGGAACTGGGATATGCGCTTGCCGAACTGTATGCGCTCGCGGGTGTATTTGACCGTCTGGTCGATGGCGTCCTGCGCCATGCCCACGCAGAGGGCCGAAATGCCGAGCCTGCCGGCGTCCAGCGTGGACATGGCCACGTGGAAGCCCTCGCCTATCTTGCCCAGGAGGTTCTCCTCCGGCACATGCACGTCGTCGAACACGACCTCGGCCACGGATTTTGCGCGCATGCCCATGAGCTCCTCGTCCCTGCCGACGGTGATGCCCGGGCACTCGTGGACGTCGATGAGCAGGCACATCGGCTTCTTTTCGCCGCTGCCGTCCCTGAACTGGCAGTAGGTCTGGAAGAAATCCGCCTCGCGCGCGCCGGTTATGAAGGCCTTGGTGCCGTTGACGATGTACTGCCCGTCCTTCAGCACGGCGGAGGTCTGTATGCTCGCGGCGTCGGAGCCGGCGCCGGGCTCCGTCAGGGTGAAGGCGGAGGTCTTGTCCCCGCGCACCCAGGGCACGACGTACTTCTGCTTCTGCGCCTCGGTGCCGTATTTGAGGATGGGGAAGCACATGTTGGTCTGGCCCGAGACGGATTTTGCCACAGGGCCGCTGGCGCGCGCCAGGGCCTCGACGGCCAGGACATAGTGGACATAGCTGCTGCCCAGCCCGCCGTATTCCTCGGGTATGACGATGCCGCAGAAGCCCAGCTTGTGCATCTCGTGTATGAGAATACCCACGTCGAACTGCCCGCGGTCTATCTCCAGCGTGTGCGGGCGCACGCGCTCTTCGGCGTATTCGCGGTAGATCTTCTGGAGCTCTAATTCCTCGCGAGTAAGTAGAGTATTCATATATGTATCAGCCTCCAATACATGTTTGCCCTGTCAGCATCTTAACACCGGCGAGGCGGCAGCTCAAACATTCGCGGAGCTGAACACATATGAACGCTTGTGTTCATATGTGTTCACGCACGGCCGCAAATAAGGCGTTACGGGGGAAAATGTGTTCAATAACGTTAAAGGCGGTGGCGCTATGAAAAACCAGACTCAGAACGAACAGCTCAGGGAGCTGAAAAAGGAATTCCTGGAGGGTACCCTCGGCGTCTGCGAGCCGAAGTTCAGAAAGGTCGTGGAGGGCTGGGAGCGGTCCCGCAGCGCCGGGGTGGATCCCGACTGCATGAAGCTCACGGACGAGCAGCGGGACCTGCGCGTCTTTGACAGGATAGACGACATTTCCAAATGCCACCTGGCATATTTCAAGGATTACTACGAGAGCCGCAATACCGCGCTGGACAAGCTCGGCGGGGCCATCTTCTACCTTGACGCGCAGCTCGTGGCATTTCACAAGAGCGGCAACGAGGAGCTGCTCCGCACGCTCAAGCGCCGGGGCATACGCATAGGCACAAAATTCTCCGTGGAGAACGTGGGCGTTTTCGCCGGGAACACGGCCATTTCCAGGCCCTTCGTGACCTGCTACAGCTCGGGTGAGGCGAATTACTCCCGCCTGTTCACCGATCTCGTCTGCATCGCCCGCTACGGCGAGACCTCCGCCGCCAACGGCTTCCACGCCGTGAACCTCATTTTTATACCCCTGGAAAAGTGCAACCGGAACGCCTTCAATTCGGCCAATTTCGTCCTGGAAGCCGGGGATTTCACGTACAAAAACCGCATCCTCTATCCTCACATGGAGAGGCGGTTCAGCCTGCTGGAGCAGTCGGCGCAGTATACTGCGGACATCATCCTCCTGGTGGACGACTCCGGGGACGTGACCTTCGTGAACAGCCGCTTTGAAAACGAGTTCGGTATACCCGTCACCTCGATAGTCGGCAAGTCCCTCCGCAGCAAGCTGCCCGGACTCTCCTTCGTGCTCAAGGCGCTCACCTCAGGAAAGGAGATAGCCGCCGGAAACGTGCAGCTCTCCTTTGGAGAGGAGCACAGCAGGTTCTACTATGTCGAGTGCCTGCCCATACGCGAGGAGCAGAACATAATAGGCCTCAAGGTCGTGATAAAGACGGCGGAGCAGATAAGGCGCTACAGCGCCGCGGCGCAGAGGCACAACGCGGTGTACAACTTCCAGGACATAATCGCAGAGAGCTCCGCCATGCGCAGGGTGAAGGCCGCCGCGCGCGCCGCCGCGTGCAGCCCGGCGAACGTGCTCATAACCGGGGAGAGCGGCACGGGCAAGGAGCTTTTTGCCCAGGCTATACACAACGCCAGCCCCCGGTTCAGCGGGCCTTTCATCCCCATAAACTGCGGCGGCTTCACGCGGGACAACGCCGGGGCCCTGCTCTTCGGCACGCCGGAAAAGGCCGGGAAGCTGGAGCTGGCCGACGGAGGCACCCTGTTTTTGGACGACATCTCCGAGATGTCCCCGGAGATGCAGAGCTTCCTCCTGCGCTTTCTGGACGACGGGCTTATCACCCCCGCCAACAGGGAGGAGAGCATACATGTGGACGTGCGCATAATCGCCACAGCGGGCAGCGAGCTCATAAACCGGGTGAACAGCGGCAGCTTCCGCATGGACCTGTACTACCGCCTGAACGTCCTGCGCCTGGACCTCCCGCCCCTGCGCGAGCGCCTGGACGACCTTGAAAAGCTCAGCAATTATTTCGTGAGCATCCTCTCAGCGCGCTACGGCAAGAACGTATACAGCGTCACGCCCGAGACGCTGGAGCTCTTCCGTGGCTACGCCTGGCCCGGGAACCTGCGTGAGCTGCGGAACATCATCGAGCGCAGCCTCGTGAATGCACGCAGCGGGAGCCCCCTTTCGGTCAGCGGGCCGCTTGGGGACTCGGAGCTGGGCGTGCCGCTGACGGCAGCCAGGGGCGAGCGCGCCCTGGACCTGCGCAGCGCGGAGGAAGAGCGGCTCGTTGAGACGCTCATCCGTTTCAACGGCAACAAGGCCAAGGCTGCGCGGCACCTGGGGATCTCCCGGGGAACTGTCTACAAACGGCTGAGAGAGCTGGAGAGCCGGGACACGGCCTCATGATAAAGGCCCCGCGCCGATCCTGCGGCGCGGGGCCTTGCGGTGTCAAACTTGTACGCGGCGGCATAGAGTGTCCTGCGGCGATTTGGACGCAGGGGAGGGGTCGTATGAGACGCTGTGATTGCCGGGCGGGGGGACCCAGAAGGCGGGTCCGCCTTGCGGACGGATGCCTGCTCGTATTTCTGGCCGTGCTGCTGGCTCAGTCGGCGTACAGCCTGTTCTCCGCCGGCTCGGCCGAGACGGAAGGCATCGACATCATTGTGCGCACCTCCGCTGCGGGCGTCTTCGGCCACCTGCTGAGCGGCGGCGGCCGCTGCCCGCAGGAGCCGCGCGACCCGGCTGAGAGCCGCGCCCTGCGCTTTCGCGCGCTGGCAGCCGCGGCCATCGGCATCTTCTGCCTGTTCACCCTGCTCGCCTACCGCGCGGTGCTGCTGCACCGCCCAGGTTTCGCCGCCCCGGATTCGGCTGCCGCCACGGTGGCTCAGTTCCGCGACTTCGTCTCCGGCTGCATCGGCTGCCTCATCGGGAGCCGCTCCGGGCCGCAGGAAAATTATGAGCCATAGCTTTCGGGAGGTTACCAACAAATGGCCGATATCATGCAGGATGTTCTCAACCTGAATTACAGCCCCAGTTTTGATATACAGGGGATGCAGGAAGCTGATATAAACCTCAGTCTCAGCCCCTCCGTAGCCGCCTCCGCCACGGTCTACGGCACCGTGACCGACGGCACGAATCCCCTGCCCAACGCCACGGTCAAACTCTTTGACAGCCTCGGCGTGCCTTATCGCCATGTAATGACCGACGTTGCGGGCGCCTATTCCTTCGACAACGTCCCCGCCGGGACCTACAGCATCGCCGCTGCTCTCGATGGCTATATCATGAGCCCCAGCTCTTTGCTGACGCTCTCCAGCGGCAGCAGCATCGAGGTGCCGCTGGTGGGCCGGAGCGAGGCCGCGCTTGCGCTCGGTGCCATAGCGGGTACGGCGACGACCATCGGTCTGGTTGGGAGCGCTCCGGTTGCCGGTGCCACCGTGACCCTGCGCAATCTGGCCGGGACTGCCGCTGCAACGACCCGCACTGCCGACGATGGAGAGTTCGTATTCTACGACGTGGCCGACGGCATCTACAGCCTTGTCGCCACGGCGGACGGCTACCTCGCCACGGCTCCCATCGCCGTGACCATAGCCGAGGGCTCCATTGCAAACGTCGCCGTGAGCATGGTCGTGGACAGCCGCACCTACAACGGCACGGTCAGCGGCATCATCCGCGACTCGAACGGAGCGCCCGTGTCCGGCCCCGCTTTTTTTAAAAGCGGGAGAAATCTTGAAGTTCAGGGCGGCAAATAAAACCCGTCCGCGGAGCGGACGCCTGAGCGTTCAGGGGGAGAGAAGGGTCTCGACGGCAAGGCGGAGCGTATCGGGGCCGCCGGTGTTGCCGGGGAAGATGACATAGGGCGTGCCGGGAAAGCGGCTCTCGGGCCCGGTCCTCCAGACGGGTACGCCGGGCTGGAGCTGTCCAAGCACTCGCGCGCGGCGGACGCGCAGGGCCTTGGTTCCCACGTCGCTTGAGGTGATGCCGCCCTTCGCCAGCACGAAGGCGGGCGTCACGTCCAGGCCCGCGACCAGGCTCTGGACGCCGTCGCTTATTTTCACGCTGCGCAGCAGGGCGCTCTCCTGCGTGTCGCCGTCGAGAGCCAGCAGCCGCCGCTTCGTAAAGCACACCGCCGTCTTTCCCTCGCGGATGATGCGCGCGGCCTCGGCGCAGCAGCGGGACACCTCCGCGCCGAAGGCGGCGTCGCCCTCCAGGACGAGGTCGGAGTCGAACTCCACGGCAACGACGCCATCGAGCGTCAGCAGCCGCTCAAGCTGCTCCGTCGTCTTCCCCGTGTGGCTGCCGACGACGACTATCCCGCCGCCCGGGCGCGTGACCATTTCCTCCCGGCGGAGCAGGGGGCGGTCGCTCACGCCGCCCAGGGCCTTCACGAGGCTCGCGGCCGTGCGGAAGAGGAAGCGCCGCCCGCGCGCCGCCGCGCGGTAGAGGGCCACGGAGAAGACCTTTACGTCGCAGTAATCCACCGCGTCCACGCAGACCTTTCCGAAACCGCGCACCGAGCAGAGCTTCTCCGCGATGCCGTCGTAGTCGAGCGCGCGCAGCTGTTCTATGGGTATGAGCAGGACCTCCGAGGCCGGGCTCGCGCCGAGGGTCTTTTCCTCAATATAGTCCGGCAGATAGGAGCTGCGGTAGCCGAAGGTCTTGTCCGCGGCAAACTCCGTCTCCGCGGCCGGGATGAGTTCCCTGCCCTGGAGGACGTAGTGAACGCCGCCCAGCGTGAAGCGCCCGCCCTCCTTGAAGAAGGGGCAGAGCACCTCGCCGTCCACGGCAAGGCCCGCGGCCTCCAGCTCACGCCGGAGCACCTCGGTCTCCAGCGGATAGTGCCCGCGCAGGGTAGAATCACAGCGGGAGAGCAGCATGAAGCCCCGGCCGGACTCGCGCGAGGCGCGGAGCACGGCGCGGCCTATCTCCTCGTGCGCGCGGCTGCTCTCCGCGGCGGTCATGGCGCGGGAGTTCGTCAGGATGTAGAACAGCCTCTCGCGCTCCGCAAAGCCCTCGCGGATGGAGCCCTCCGTCCAGTCCGTGTAGACCGAGACGTCGTGCACCGTCTGAACGCCCGTGGGGTCGTCGTCCAGGACGACGAGCTTGTCGGCGTTTGCGGCCAGCTCCGCGGCGAGGGCAGAGTCCACGGCTGCCTCGTCCACGGGCGGGAGCTGCTTCAGTATTTCAATGCCGGGCATGTGTTTTCCTCCTCATTCAGTTATGTCCAGCCTCCGGAGCCCCAGGCCCCGGGCGGAGCAAAGACGCTCGGCCAGCTCTTTCAGACGGCGGAGCTCCGGCTCCGCGAGGGGCTCGAAGAGCTGCACGGTCAGCTCCGCCGCTCCGCGTGAAGTCTTTTGTCGCCACTGGCCCACGGCGCGGCCTCCGCGGAGCACGGCGCCGGGATTCCCGACGTAACGCCAGAGCTGCCGCTGTATCTTCACGTCGGGTGCGATTAGCTCCCTGTCGCGCGCGTCGAGATAGGGGTCGTGCGGGCCGAGCAGCAGCAGGCTGGTCCCGGGCTCGCTGCCGCGGAACTCCTCCAGCTGGCAGGCGAGGGCGTATTTCTTTTTGCCGCCGCAGAGGACGGGGACGAGCTCCGGCTCCACGGCGCGCCAGAGCCTGCGGGCCTGCGCGGGCGAGCTTCCCAGCCAGGCGGCCAGCTCGCGCTCCGTCGCCGGGGCGTAGCAGCGCAGGAATTTACGCACTAGCCCGGCGCCAGCGTCCGGCGCGGCCTCAAGCCCCCGGCCCAGCCAGAGCTTGGGGGAGACAAATTCCGGGCTCGCGCCCTGCCGCCTGCCGAACACCACGAGCCCCGCAAAAGCGCAGGGCCTGAGCATGAAGGATACGACGGCTCCGCCGACCGACTGCTTTTCCGGGTCGCCGTACATCGTGCCGTCGCGCCAGAGCGGGAGCTTCTCCGAAGGGATGAGCGGCTCCGCCGCCTCGGCCAGGACGCGGTCGAGCTCCTCCTTGGAAAGGACGCTGCGGCGCTCCAGCAGGCGCGCGGCCTCCATGACGGCGGGCAGCAGCTCGTAAAAGCCGAGGCCCAGACAGTCCAGCGCCGCCGTGATGCCCTGCGTGTAGACCCAGGGCTCCTCGCCCGGCAGGGCGGCGAGAGTGGAGAGAAAGACCCCCGCCTCCGCCGTGGGGAAGACATAGGGCGCGCCGCGCAGGCTCCAGGCCTGGAGCAGCGTCTTCTCCTCCTCCAGCGCCGCGCGCAGCTCCCGTACGCCGAGACCCTCCACGCGGCAGAGCGCCGCGAGCTCCCAGGCCCCGGGCGGCGTGTTCTGAAAGCCGCAGGCCCCCGCGGCCTCGCACAGGCCCTCCGGTCCCAGCGTCCGGTCCAGGTGCTGGGCGCGCAGACGCAGGCTCAGGGCCTCGGCAGCGCTTATCTCCACCATGTGCAGCCGCCTCCAGTCGTTTTTCTGCCATTATACACCCGCCGCGTGACTTTGTCACGGACGGACGCGGGGGCTTGAGGTATAGTTAGGACACAATAACTCAATGCTTTTTCAGGAGGTCAAGACCAATGGAGAACAACATAAACCGTATGCCGCTCATCGGCGATATAGCCCCCAGTTTCAAGGCCGTCACCACGCAGGGGAACATAAATTTCCCCGAGGACTACAAGGGCAAGTGGGTCATCCTCTTCAGCCACCCCGCCGACTTCACGCCGGTCTGCACGACGGAGTTCATGACCTTCGCCTCCATGGCGGAGGAGTTCAAGGCCATGAACACGGAGCTCGTGGGCCTCTCGGTGGACTCGCTCTACGCGCACATCGCCTGGCTGCGCAAGATTCAGGAGCTCAGCTGGAACGGCAAGGAGCACGTGGAGGTGAAGTTCCCCCTCATCGAGGACATCCGCATGGAGGTGGCGAACAAATACGGAATGATCCAGCCCGGGCAGAGCAACACGCAGGCGGTGCGCGCCGTCTTCGTCATCGACCCGGAGTCGAAGATCCGCCTCATCCTCTACTACCCGCTGAGCACCGGGCGCAACTTTGACGAGATAAAGCGCGTCATCCATGCCCTGCAGAAGGCAGACGCCGAGAACGTGGCCACCCCCGCCGACTGGAGGCCCGGCGACGACGTCATCGTCCCCACCGCGGGCAGCTGCGGCACCGCCAAGGAGCGTATGGAGAGCCAGAACGACGACCAGTACTGCCTCGACTGGTTCATGTGCTTCCGCCGGGAGAAAAAGTGAGCAAAACCCCGCCCTCTCAGGAGGGCGGGGCCTTTTTTATTCCTTTGTGAGCTCTCTGCCGTGGCGGTCGAGGCCGCCGCCGTGCTCGCGTGTGTCGAAGAGCAGCCGGATAAAGCTGGCGTGGTAGGGGACGAAGCGGCCCTCGTCCAGCAGGCGGAGCACCTGCCCGGCCTCCGCCCAGCGGACGGCCTGCACCTCCTCCGGCTGGAGCCTCAGCGCCTCGGGCGCGCCGGCATAACCGGTAAAGAACACGTCGTCAAAGCCCGTCTCAAAGCCTATGCTCAGCGCGGGCCTCTGCCCCGCGAAGGAGGCGCGCAGGCCCAGCTCCTCATAGAGCTCCCGCTCCGCCGCCCTGCGGCTGTCCTCGCCCGCAAGGGCGCAGCCCCCGGCGCTCAGGTCCCAGAGGCCCGGCCAGCTGCGCTTGCTCTCCCGGCGCTGCTGTATGAGCATGCGCCCATCAGGCGAGAAGACACAGATGTGCACTACGAGGTGGAAGGCGCCATCCGGCATCGGATCGCCCCGGTACATGGTGCGGCCCGTCGGGCGGCGGTCGAAGCTGTAGACGTCCCAAAGCTCCCGCGACATTTTTATTTCCCCTCGCGGAGGTATTCGAGTATCTCCGCCGCGTTGGTGTCGGGCTTTACCTTGGGCATGACCTTCTCGACGAGGCCGTCCTCGTCTATTATATAGGTGGAGCGCACGACGCCCATGCTGACCTTGCCATAATTCTTCTTCTCCTGCCAGACGCCGTAGGCCTCTATGGCCTGCCGTTCCGGGTCGGAGAGCAGGATGAAGGGCAGGCTGTTCTTCTCCGCAAAGCGCTGGTGCGAGGCCTGGGAGTCCCGGCTCACGCCTATCACCACTGCGCCCAGGGCCTCGAACTGGGAATAGGCCCCCGCAAAGGCGCAGGCCTGCCGGGTGCAGCCCGGCGTGTTGTCCTTGGGGTAGAAATAGAGCACGACCTTCTTCCCCCGGAAATCCGAGAGCGAGACGGGCCTGCCGTCCTTATCCGGGAGCGTGAACCCCGGGGCCTTTGCGCCGATTTCAAGCATATGCCTTACCTCCGATCATTTTATCCTCCCGCAGCCCTTTCCTCTTATTTTGCATGGCCCATCATATCACGCCGGGCGCGGGGCGTCAACGGCGGCGGGCGCGCCGTTTTTATTTACAGCAGCGGGCGGGTACAGGCGGGCAAAATACGTCAAAATCAACGATTGAGCCGTCTTGAACATTCTAAACGTTACGGACATTTTGTGCATTTCAGTCGAAAAAATCTAAAAAAATCAAGCATTTTTTGTACTTTTTATTTGATTTCTCTCTCTCCATGGTTTAGAATGATTTAAGGGCCGGTAAAACGGCCCGTCGAGTACTTTTTCTAGGAGTGATGGACGATATGGAGAATTTCTTCTGGATCGGCATAGTCGGGGCTCTGGTGGCCCTGCTCTTTGCCTACAGCCAGGCCAGGAAAGTAAAACAGTATTCCGAAGGCACGCCGACGATGCAGAAGATCGCGGCAGCCATACGCAAGGGCGCTAACGCCTATCTCAAGCGCCAATATAAGACCGTCGGCGTCATCTTCGCGATCATCGCGGTAGTGCTCGCCGTGCTCGCCTATGTGCCCTGGATAAACGGGCAGGGCCTCGTCTCGAAGTTCGTGCCCTTCGCTTTCATAACGGGCGGCTTCTACTCCTGCCTTGCGGGCTTCATCGGCATGAGGATAGCGACGTCCTCCAACGCCCGCACCGCCAACGCCGCCAGCGAGAGCCTCAACCGCGGCCTGCGCGTGGCCATCTCCTCCGGCTCCGTCATGGGCTTCACCGTCGTCGGCCTCGGTATCCTCGACGTGTCCGTCTGGTTCCTCATCCTGAAATACGGCTTCGGCTGCGACTCCACCACCATAGCCAACACCATGGTCATGTTCGGCATGGGCGCCTCCTGCGCGGCGCTCTTCGCCCGCGTGGGCGGCGGCATCTTCACCAAGGCCGCCGACGTCGGCGCGGACCTCGTCGGCAAGGTCGAGGCCGGCATACCCGAGGACGACCCGCGCAACCCCGCCACCATCGCGGACAACGTCGGCGACAACGTCGGCGACGTCGCGGGCATGGGCGCGGACCTCTACGAGAGCTACGTCGGCTCCATCCTCGCCACCTTTGCCATCGGCGCCTCCGCGGGCTACGGCTGGAACGGCATTTTCCTGCCCCTGGCCATCGCCGTCGTCGGCGTCATCTGCTCGCTCATAGGTTCCTTCATGATAAAGACGGGCGAGAAGGCCAGCCAGCGCGAGCTGCTCAAGAGCATGCGCACCGGCACCTACTTTGCCGCCGCGCTCTGCGCCGTGCTCTGCATCCCCCTCACCTGGTACGTCATGAAGGACGTGGAGGGCGCCAGCTGGATTGGCATACTCATCTCCATCTTCTGCGGCCTTGCCGCGGGCTGCGCCATAGGCTACGTCACCGAGTACTATACCTCCGACACCTACAAGCCCACCCAGGCCCTCTCTGACGCCACCGAGACCGGCGCCGCCACCACCATCATCGGCGGCATCTCCCTCGGCATGGTCAGCACCGCCGCGCCCATCCTCATCGTCGGCGTCGCCGTCATCGTGAGCTTCATCGCCTCCGGCGGCTCCCTCGTCACGAACTCCGAGGCCTACACCCTCAGCTTCAACAACGGCCTGTACGGCATCGGCATCTCCGCCATCGGCATGCTGGCCACCCTGGGCATCACCCTCGCCACCGACGCCTACGGCCCCGTCGCGGACAACGCCGGCGGCATTGCGGAGATGTCGGGCCTCGGCGAGGAGGTCCGCGAGCGCACGGACGCGCTCGACTCCCTCGGCAACACCACCGCCGCCACCGGCAAAGGCTTCGCCATAGGCTCTGCCGCCCTCACGGCGCTGGCCCTGCTTGTCTCCTACGTCGAGGTCGCCGAGAGCGCCATGGGCGGCGCCCAGATAGACCTCTCCGTCACGAACCCCGCCGTCCTCGTCGGCCTCTTTGTCGGCGCGATGCTGGTCTTCGTCTTCGGCGCGCTCACGATGAGCGCGGTGCAGAAGGCCGCCCAGCACATAGTCATCGAGGTTCGCCGCCAGTTCCGCGAGATCGCGGGCATCATGGAGGGCGAGGCCGAGCCGGACTACGAGAGCTGCGTTGACCTGTGCACCTCCGGCGCGCTGCGCGCCATGGTCGTGCCTGCGCTCCTGGCAGTCATCGTGCCCATCATCACGGGCCTCATCCTCGGCGTCGAGGGCGTTGTGGGCCTGCTGGCCGGCACAACGGTCTGCGGCTTCGGCATGGCCGTGTTCATGTCCAACTCCGGCGGCGCCTGGGACAACGCGAAGAAGTACATAGAGGCCGGCCACCACGGCGGCAAGGGCAGCGAGTGCCACAAGGCCGGCGTCATTGGCGACACCGTGGGCGACCCCTTCAAGGACACCTCCGGCCCCAGCCTCAACATCCTAATCAAGCTCTGCTCCACCGTCTCCATCGTCTTCTCCGCCGTCATAGCCAACGTGCATCTCTTCTGACGATACCGGCGAAAGGGACCGCCCTTCGGGGCGGTCCCTTTTCGCTTTTGGCCCCTGTTTTTTGCAGTTTGGAGGTATATGCTGGCTGGAGCGGCATATTTACTTGATTTTTTCATATTTTTAGTGTACAGTAGGCTTTCAGCGCGGCAAAGCGCCGCCGATTGGGGGTATATGCTTGGCTGAGCCCAAAAAGCAAAACTATCTGCACGGCGCGGCTATCCTGGCCGCAGGCGTCGTGATAATGAAGATCCTCGGCTTTATCTACAAGGTGCCGCTGGGGAACATCCTCGGGGACGAGGGCTACACGCACTTCCTCGTGGCTTACAATATCTACAGCGTGTTCCTCACCGTCGCGACGGCGGGCCTGCCTGTGGCGCTCTCGCGCATGATCAGCGAGGCGAACACGATGAACCGCCCGAACCAGGTCAAGCGCATCTTCTCCGTCGCCTGGCTCACTTTCTGCGTGCTGGGCGTCGTCTGCACGCTCATCATGTTCCTCTTCCCGACGGAGCTGGCGGACGCGCTCAACGACGTCGAGGCCTCGCAGAGCATCCTGGCGCTCTCCCCGGCGGTGCTGCTGGTCTGCCTGACCAGCGCCTACCGCGGCTATTGCCAGGGCCATGAGAACATGAAGCCCACCACCGTCGGGCAGGTGCTGGAGGTGCTTGTCAAGGTAGTGATAGGGCTTGTCCTGGCCTGGTACCTCAAGGACCTGGGCAAGAGTTTGCCTCTCGTCTCCGCCGGGGCCATATTCGGCGTGACGGCGGGCTCCCTGGCCGCGCTGGTCTACATGTTCGCCTACAAGCGGCGCAATTACGCCGCCCTGCCCGGAGGCGGGGACGAGCCGGAGAGCCGCGGGCAGATACTCTCCACCCTGCTCAAGGTGGGCATACCCATCACCCTGGGCTCCTCCGTGCTCTCGCTCATAAACCTCGTGGACTCCGGCCTGTGCATGGGCCGGCTCCAGGACGCGGCGGGCTTTTCCTACGCGGACGCCAAGGTGCTCTACGGCGTCTACGGCAAGGCGCAGACGCTCTACAACCTGCCTGCGGCTTTTATTACGCCGCTGACCATCTCCGTCGTCCCCGCGATCGCGGCCTGCCGCGTGACGCACCGCGGGCGCGAGAGCTCCCGCATCGCGGAAAACTCCCTGCGCATAGCAACGGTCATCTGCCTGCCTATGGGCGTGGGCCTCTCGGTGCTCGCGGAGCCCATCATGACCATCATCTACCCCGGCAGCCATGAGTCCGGGCCGGAGCTGCTGCTGCTCATGGGCGCGGCCAGCTTCTTCGTCTGCATGGCGCTCATGATGAATGCCATACTCCAGGCGGGCGGGAACGAGAAATACCCCATCTACTCCATGATAATAGGCGGCGTCGTGAAGATCGCCGTCAACTGGTTCCTGGTGGCGGACCCTGGCATCAACATCCTCGGCGCGCCCATAGGCACCCTCAGCTGCTACGCCGTAATGTGCGTCATGGACTACATTTTCCTGTGCCGGGTCATGCCCGACCGGCCGCGGCTGGGAAGCATCCTGGCTCGCCCGGTGCTCAGCTGTGCGGCCATGGGCCTCACAGCCTGGGCGGTCTACGGGCTCTCCATGCGCTTCATAGGCGGCGTGGACGCGGGCCGGCTCATGATGGCGCTTTGCATGTGCCTTGCCATAGGCGCGGCCGTCATAGTCTACCTTGTCCTCACCGTGTTGACGCGCGCGGTAACCTACGAGGACATGAAGCTCATACCCAGGGGCGAGAAGCTGGCTCGGCTCCTGCGTATAAGGCCCTGACGGGTGACATAATAAAAAAGGTTGCAATTTCAGCTGTTTTTCAGCCGAAAACTACTTGCGGAAGGGGTTATAGTGTGGTAGATTTTGTTTGCAAAGAGAGCTATGACCTCCGGGACTTCATAGCCCTTATCGACTATCTGCGCTCCCCCAAGGGCTGCCCCTGGGACAGGGAGCAGACCCACGAGAGCATCCGGCGCAACGTGCTGGAGGAGGCCTACGAGGTCTGCGAGGCGATAGACGAGGGCAGCCCGGAGCACCTTTGCGAGGAGCTGGGCGACCTGCTGATGCAGGTCATTTTGCATGCCAGCATGGCGAAGGACGAGGGCGCTTTCGATATGGACGCCATAGCGGATATGGCCTGCAAGAAGCTGGTGCACCGGCATCCGCACGTCTTCGGCGCCGTCGCGGCGGACACGCCCGAGAAGGTGCTGGAGAACTGGGACGCGATAAAGAGGGCCGACAGGGCGCAGCAGACCGCCGCCTCGGCCATGGACGGCGTCTCGCACGGCCTGCCGGGGCTCATGCGCTCCGAGAAGATACAGAACAAGGCCGCGAAGCTCGGCTTCGACTGGCCCGCCGTCGGCGGCGCGATGGACAAGCTCCGCGAGGAGGTAGGCGAGCTGCAGGAGGGTATAGACACGGGCGACGTGGAGAATATTAAGGAAGAGCTCGGGGACGTGCTCTTTTCCGCCGTGAACGTTGCGCGCTTTTACAAGCTTGACTCCGAGGAGCTCATGCACGCGGCCTGCGGGAAGTTCATAAGGCGCTTCCGCTACGTCGAGGAGGGCGCCGCAAAGCTTGGCCGCCGCCTTGAGGACATGAGCCTTGAGGAGATGGAGGAGATCTACCAGCAGGGCCGCCACGACCTGGAGGGCAAGGAGCCCGTGCCGGTCAGTCACCGTGAGTAATTTGCGCCGAATTGTGGAATAGGGGCAAATCTCTATATAGTCCAGCATTTTAACTTTTCAGGAGGAATACCAATGAATAAGGCAGAGCTTATCACCGCCGTGGCCGAGAAGGCCGGGCTGTCCAAGAAGGATACCGAAAGGGTCATCACCGCCACGATAGACGCCATCACCGCGGAGCTCATCGCGGGCGAGAAGGTCTCTCTCGTAGGCTTCGGCAGCTTCGATGTCAAGACCCGCGAGGGCCGCACGGGCCGCAACCCCAAGACCAAGGAGGAGATTTGGATCCCCGCCTCCCGCATCCCTCAGTTCAAGGCCGGCAAGGCCCTGAAGGACGCCGTTGCGAAATGACGACAGCAGAACCCCCGCTCAGGCGAGCGGGGGTTTTTTATTGCCTTAGGATGGCGGGGGGGTATGGGTTGGAGGAACTCGCCGTTTTGCTGTTTGTTGGACTTTACGTTGGTGCTGCCTATTCCACCCCATTTCTTTGGTCTTGCCCAAAGAAACGGGGTGGAGCCCCAAAGAAAAGCGCTTATGGGGTGGTGGCGCCCCCGTGAGGTTTCGGGACCCACCCGCCTCTCCCACTCGCG
>OJRQ01000092.1_pt1 | contig 88582 bp, 90 predicted proteins | sample 1599271 | NCBI WGS metagenome assembly OJRQ01 (sample SAMN03922533, study PRJEB24848) | human gut metagenome | isolation source: stool sample | host: Homo sapiens | place: Germany | collected 2010-05 | reverse complement strand
CATTTTCACCATTTTGCGCCACGGCGATGCGAATTGCAATAAAAAACGCCCCAGCAGGGCGTTTTCACAGCTCCCGCAGAGCGGACACTTTAGCGGCCGAGTGGGTGCTGAGGGCGAGTGGGAGAGGCGGGCGGGGCCACACACGTTCGTGCGTCGGGGCCACCCCCCGGCGAGTTACTCCAAGCCAAACTCCCGCCCGGAGGTTATGTGCGTGCGATTCCGCCTATTTGGGCCGATATGCGGCGATCAGCATGACGGGTATAACGAGCGCGGCGGCGGTGCTTATGAGGGAGGCGTTGGGACTCGCCAGGGGCAACAGCGTTATTATCAGCAGCGCCTCGTTCCAGGCCATGATCCTCTCCACGGCCGCATGGTTCTCGCTCTTTTTATCGCTGGACACGGCGCGCAGGCCGCGGCCCAGGAGCAGGCCCATATAGCCGATGAAGCAGCTCAATATCGTATCGAACGAAAACCGCGCGGCGTACCGCGTCGCCTCCCCGGCAGCGTTCCAGTGCACGGGCACCGTCTCCGGCATTGAGGGCAGGCGGAGCAGGTAATACACGAGCGGCAGGGCGCAGAAAAGCGCCTCCAGCAGCAGCGCGTCCCTCTTGCTCAGGCGTCCCATGCCTTCACCCCGCTCTCGCCAGCGCGCCTTGCGCCGAGGCCGCTCAGATAGGCCAGGACGTCCTCCAGGACGCTGGTGTTCAGCTCGTAATACACGTTCTTGCCGCTGCGGATATCGCGCACGAGGCCCGCTTCCCTAAGCACCGCCAAATGCTTCGACACCGCCGCATTCGACACCGGAAAGCGCGCGGCTATCTCCCCCGCCGCAAGCCTGCCCTCACGCAAATGCTCCAATATCTCGCGGCGCGTCGGGTCCGACAGCGCGCGCATCGTCTCCTGCAAGCCCATTTGAAGCTCCTCATTTAACCTTTTGGTTAATTATAATGCGAGAGACGTGCAAAAGTCAAGACGAGGCCGGGCATATGCCCGGCCTCGTCTCTTATTTCAGCTGCTTCCAGGCCGCGCGGCCCGTCGGAGTGGCGGCGAGGCCGCCGCGGGCGGTCTCGCGGAACTCGCGGGGCAGGCGCTCACCCACTATGCCCATGCAGTCTATAACCTCGTCCGCAGGGATGCGGCTCGTTATGCCCGCGAGGGCCATGTCCGCGCAGCTGACGGCGTTCACGGCGCCTATGACGTTCCGCTTCACGCATGGCACCTCCACGAGCCCGGCCACGGGGTCACAGATGAGGCCCATGAGGTTCTTGAGCGCCATGGCCAAGGCGTTCGCCGTCTGCTCCGGACCGCCGCCGCGCAGCTGCGCCAGCGCGCCCGCCGCCATGGCGGAGGCGCTGCCTATCTCGGCCTGGCAGCCGCCCGCCGCGCCGGAGATGCTCGCTCGGCTGTTGATGACGGCGCCGATGCCTGCGGCGGTATAGAGGACGCGGAGGATGTCCTCCTCCCTCTCGCCACGCCTGTACAGCGGCACGAGCACCGCGGGCAGGACGCCGCAGGCGCCAGCCGTCGGCGCAGCGACTATCTTGCGCATGCAGGCGTTGCTCTCGCCCACGCACAGGGCGGTGGCTATCACCTCGGAAATATAACCGCCCCCCAGCGCGGACCCTCCGGCGGCATAGCGGCGCATCAGCTCCCCGTCCCCGCCCGAAAGGCCGCTCACAGAGCGCAGGCCGCCGTCATAGCTTTCGGCTGAGTCCAGCATGGCGCGCCAGGTGGCGCGCATCTTCTCAAAGGAGGCCTCGGCGCTCACCTGCCGCTCCTCCACGTCCGCCTCCAGAACCACCTGCCAGAAGGCCAGGTTCCGCTCCGAACAGGAGGCCAGTATTTCGGCTATCGAATCCAGCGGCATGTCAGTCCTCCTCCCTCTCGTAATACGTCAGGCTGACGACGCCCGGAATGGCGCGCAGGCTCTCGCGCAGCGCGGGCGGCACCTTCTCATCCGTTTCGATGACAGTCAGGGCGTTTCCTCCCCGGCGCGAGCGGCACAGGCTCATATTGGCAATATTCACCCCTGCGCGCGAGAGCGCGCCCGTCACGTCCGCCAGGCGGCCTGCCGTATCCCTGTTGCGGATTACGAGTGTGTTGAAGTCGCCGGTGAAGTTCACCTCTACGCCCTGGAGCCTGTCCACGCGGATTCGACCGCCTCCGGTCGAGGCGGCCTGCATCTCCAACTCCCGGCCTGAGGGGGCTCTCAGCGTCAGCAGGGCTGTGTTCGGGTGTGCGCCGCGCAGGCTGTCAAGCTCGTAGAACTCCCAGGCAAGGCCCGCCTCGCGCGCAAGCTCGAAACTGCGCGGAATATTCATGTCGTCCGGTCTCATGCCAAGCAGGCCCGCCACGATGGCCATATCCGTGCCGTGGCCGCGCCCGGTCTCCGCAAAAGAGCCGAAAAGGCCTATGCGCGCCCTCTCAGGCATGCCGCCCAGCAGAGTGCGCCCCATGCGGCCTATGCGCACAGCGCCCGCCGTGTGCGAGCTCGACGGGCCGACCATCACCGGCCCGAGGATATCAAAAATGTCCGTCACAGCCTTCCACCTCCAAAAGCTATCCCATGTCAGTATATCAGATACTTTTCCCCGCGAAAAGCAGAAAATGCCCCGCCGTCTAGGACGGCGGGGCGTGTCATTCCCGGCTTCAGCTCTGTTTCGAGGGAGAGGGGGACTTATGAGCCTTCTTTTCCATAACCATGAGAATCATCGTGACTATGAAGCCGAGGACGAGCATACCAAGCAGCAGGCCGAAGACTATCTTATACGCGGCGACGGCCTCGTATTTGTCGAGGATGACGCCGATGATGGGGTGCAGCGCAACGTCGGGCAGATTGAAGCCCACGAGCGTGGCGACGGCGATAGCCATGCCGTTCACCTTCGGGTCCACGCCCATCTCGTCGATGACGGAGAACTGGACGCCCTTCATGCTGACGTTCACGAGCGCCAGGGCAAACATGAGCACCATGATGGGAATGAGCGCGGAGTTGCTGGCAGGCATGAGCATGAAGGCGACCATCAGGACGATGGTTACGATGAAGCCGAAGAAGATGAACTTCAGGCGGCCGATCTTGTCGCAGATGGCGCCGGCAACGGGTGCGCCGACCAGACGGGTGCCGTAGTTTTTAAGAGTGGCCAGCGAGCCGGAGAACACAACGCTGACGCCCAGGACCGTGGAGAAATAAGGGGTCAGGTAGCTGCTGCCCACGTAGAAGCCGTAGACGCCGAAGATGAGCAGGCTGAACAGCCATATCTTGGGCATCTTCAAAACGGCGAGTATCTCGCGGGTGGTGGCCTTCTGCTTCTTCTCAACAGAACCGGAGGCGGCAACGGCCTCGTCGTCTGGCTTGTAGAGCCAAGCGACCAGGAACGTGGAGACAACGGACATGGCCGCGTAGAAGATGACGACGCCTTTGAGCGCGGCTACGCTGCCGTCTGTGATGATGGAGAACACCCAGAGCGCGCCAAAGTTGAAGACCATGCTGCCGATGCCGTTGAAGGCCTCGAACCAGCCGTAGAGCTTGCCCTGGTCCTCCGCCTTGCCCGCCAGGCTGACCGCCTTGAACACGGGCGACCAGAACAGCAGGACGCTTGTGATGCCCATGCAGAAGAAGATGACGAGAGTTATCGCATAGTTCTGGATAAAGAAGAGATACAGGAAGCTGAGCACCGAGTGGCCTACGCCGGAGATAATGAGCAGCTTCTTGGGCGAATACTTGTCCGAAAAATAACCGCTGGGGAGAGTGCTTATGATGCTGGCCACGATATACACGCTCAGACACAGGCCTATCTGCGTGTTATTGAAACCGCTGGCCTCGGCTACCGCGTCATAAAAGATGTACTTTATGTACGGCAGAAGGTACATGGAGGAATACAGAAAGCCGCAGGCCAGTATTCCGATGATTCTCCTTGTATTTTTCATTGTCTGCCTCTCTTTCAAATGAATTTGCGCCTACTTTGCGGCGCCGCTCTCTCTCATCTGGGCAATGTCCGCCTCCGAATAGCCAAGTCCCCCCAGGACCTCGGCGGTATCCTCCCCTATCGCGCCGCAGGGGGCGTAGGGCCTGCGCCCGTACTCGGAGAAATGCACCGGCGGGCAGGGCATCATGACCTTCAGGCCGTCGGCAAACTCCAGCTCCTCCACGTAGCCGTTGGCGAGGGCCTGTTCATCGGTGCTGACATCACGTATGCAATGCATTACCTCGCAGGAAACGCTGTTCTCCGTGAGGTAGGCCCTCCACTCCGCACTGGTGCGCGTGAGGAAGAGCTTGTTTATCTTTTCCACTATCTCGACCACGGCGTCCGTGCGCGCAAGCTCTTCAAGGGAGGCACAGCGCGGGTCCTCGACGAGCTCCGGCAGGTCGAAGAGCTTGGCAAATTTCTCCCGCTCACGCTTGTAGTCGTTGTCAAAAACGCCTATCCACTTGCCGTCTGCACACCTGTAGAACTGGCTCAGGGGGTCCGCAGGGCGCAGAGGGTCAAGGTCGCGCTTGCCGCCGAACTGCGGCTGGTGCGAGACGACACCCACGGAGTTGCACCAGATGCCGCTGGCGAAGAGCGAGGTGTTCACAAGCGTACCCTTCCCCGTCCGCTCCCGGCCCATGAGAGCCATGAGTATGCCGGAAAAGAGCACGGAGCTCGTCGCCATGTCGCCAAAGGCATAGGTCGGATTGAAGGGGAATGAGCCCGGCACCTGCCAATCGGCCATGGGCCCGGAGCGCAGCCAGAATGCCGTGCTGTCGAAGCCCGGGTCCGCCGCTGAGGGTCCCTTCGGCCCGAAGCCGGAGAAGTGGGCGTAGATGAGGCCCGGGTAGGCCGCGCTCAGCGTCTCGTAATCCAGCCCCAGCCGCGCGAGCGAGGCGGCGCGCACGTTTGAAAGGAACACGTCCGCGTCCTCCAGCAGCTTCAGCATGGCGCGCTTGCCCTCCTCGCTCTTGAGGTTCAGGGCCACCAGCTTCTTGCCGCTGTTCTGTATGGTGAAAATGGGGTTTTTGTAGTCCTCGCAGACCACGCGCTCGAACTCCCCGGCACGCCGCAGGTCGTCGCCTATGAGGTTCTCGACCTTTATGACCTCGGCGCCGTAGGCGCAGAGCATCCGGCCGGCTGTAGGCGCCGCGACAACTGTCGCCAGCTCCACGACCTTTATGCCTTCAAGGGGCAGCATCTTATCAGTGTTCATGGTTCATGCTCCTTATCGCTCGTGTGGACTTCCGCGGGGGCCTTGCGGCCCCCCCGGCTTGCAGCTCAGTGCTTGACGTTGTTGCGGAGGACCTTGACCTTGTCGTAGTCGCCGTTAAAATAGTTTATTCCGTTTTCCATGGACAGCTTGGAAACGAGGTAATCCGAGGTATCCGAGAAATATCCGCAGTGAGGCATGAGCAGCACATCGTCACGGCCCAGCAGCTTGCACTCCGAGAGGTCCGGGTTCTCGGACTCAAGCATATCGAGGCCGGCTGCGCGCACCAGGCCCTCGTTGAGCGCCCAGAGCAGGTCCTCTTCGCAGATCATGGGGCCGCGGCCCTCGTTGATGATTATAGGACGCTTCTTCATCTTTTTGAAGACTTCCTTGTTGAACATGTGGTAGTTGTCCTTGGTGAGGTTCATGTGGATGGAGACAACGTCCGACTCGGCCAGCAGGGTGTCGAGGTCCACGAGCTGCACGCCTATGCCCTCAGCTATCTCCGGCGGCAGGAAGGGGTCGTAGGCGATGACGCGCATGTCGAAGCCGTGCGCCTTGCGCGCCACGGACTGCCCTATGCGGCCCAGGCCGACGATGCCCATGGTCTGGCCCTCTATCCTCTGCAGGTGCTGGGCGGCAAGGTAGTTCCACTCCTTGTCCACCTGGACGCTGCGGTCGTAGATGCGGATGGCCCTCTGGAGGCAGAGCATCATGGCAAAGGCGTTCTCCGCCGTCTCCTGCGTGCAGTAATCCAGGATGGAGACGACCGCCACGCCCTTCTCCTCGGCGTACTCAAGGTCAACTTCGTTGTAGCCCGTGGACTGGAAGGATATTACCTTGCACTTCTTGAGGGCGTCTATCTCCTTCTTGCCGAAGTAGACGTAGCTGTTCACTATGACGTCAGCGTCGGCTATGGCCTCATAAAAGGCGTCGTTATTGTCGCTGTGCTCGTCGTATACGGCGACTACGAGCTCGGAGCCCTCGGGGCATATTTCGCGCTCGACGTGCATGTCGCGGTCCTTTGTGAACGGGACTTCGGTAAGTACGATTTTCATGTACTGCATCTCCTTTTGATATAATTGCGGCGCTCGGCGCCTTTAGTACGGGTTTTCAAACGTCTTCCGCTGAGTGTGCGCAGAAGTTTTCCGCGCGCTCCACATCCAGCGCTGTCGGCTTGCCATACAGGGTCATGAGCACGAACACTATGCCCGAAGAGGCAAGGCCCGGCCAGAGCGCATCGACGGCGAATATCGCGCCCCAACCCATGCCGTCGCCTATGAGCCAGACAAGCACAACCACCAGCGAGACTACCATGCTGACGTAGGCCGCCTTCGCAGTCGGCTTCTTCCAGAACATGCCCAGCACCGTCGGGAAAAACAGCGAGGAGGCCTGGAAGGTGAAAGCAAGCAGAAGCAGGTCCACAATGTCATATTTCCACCAGGCCAGCAGCGCGCCCACTACGCCAACGGCGAGAGAGCTTACCATGCCGAGGAGCTTCACGCGCCTGTCGGGGGCCTTGGGGTTTATGCGGGCCTTGTAGACGTCCACGCTGATGTTGGCCGCACAGCAGTTGATGCACACGACGCCCGTGGACATTATAGCTGCAAACACACCGACGAGCACAAGCCCGGATATGCCCTTCGGGAAATACGACACGACCATTGCGGCGTAAGCAGAGCTGCCGGCCGGGAGCTCCGGCATCAGCACGCGGGCCGCCATGCCCATGTAAGTCGCGCCGAAGGCTATGAACAGCACGCCCAGCGCCGCCCAGAGGGCGCCGTTCCGGGCGACCTTGGCGCTCTTGGCCGCAAAGCAGCGCGTATAGCTGTCCATGCTGGTATAAAACGAGAATATCGAGCTCACAGCCAGCGCGATTATGGTCGGCCAGCCGTATCTGCCTATGTCAAACCATTCCGCAGGCAGCGTTGCCACCTCGTTGAAGCCGCCGATGGCGTGCGCGGAGAGCGGAACTCCGAGAATCACCGTGCCAATGATTATGAGTATGAACTGCACCCAGGTGGTGTAGGTTATCGCCAAGAGGCCGCCGATAGCGGAATATGCTATCGTGATGGCAGTGCTGATTATAAAGCAGGTCGAGGTCTCCCAGCCGGTTATCGTGCTGAGCATGCTGCCCATCGCGACGAGCTGGCTTGAGAGAAAGCCGATATTGGCCAGAAAACAGCACACGATGACAACGGCTCCGGCGCGGTTGTCGTATCTGCTCGAAATTAGCGCCGGATATGTGATATCGTGCAGCCTCTCCCCGAGGCGCTTTGTCAGCTTGGAGAAGGTCATGCCGAAAATGAATGTGCCTATGCCCAGTATGCCGACGTACCAAACTCCCGAAACGCCGTAGTCGTATCCGTTCGTGGACGTGCCCACGATGGACGCACCGCCTATCCAGGAGGACAGCCACATCGCTGCGAGCGAAAAGGTGCCGAGAGATTTGCCCGCCACGAAATAGTCCTCGCTGGTCTTGTTGCGTTTCCATGCCACTACTCCCAAAATGGCCATGATGGCAAAGTAGACAACTATTATGACGATGTCAACAAGACATATTTGTCCCATTACTTCTCCTCCCACTGTTGTCGTTTGCCTAAATCCTTATTTCCCATATCCATACCCCACGCGCCGTGTCCCTCCACAGGCGGCGCGTGGGGCCGCCGCGCCTTGTCAGCCCTTCTTGAGCTGCTCCGCGGCTATCTCCGCGCCGCGGTCAAAGCAGACGGCGTTCTTCGCGTTGACTTTACCCTTCTTGGCAAAATAGTGGTCTATCGCCCCGCGCATGTAATCCTTATCAAAGTAGGGCGAGGCCTCGGACATCGCGCCGAGCATGACAATATTCGTGCCGCGCGTGTTGCCTATCTCCGCGGCCGTCTCGTTGGCCGGGACCTTGACGACAACGATGTCGTCGCGGTACACTCTGTCGGGACGGGCGAGGTCGCTGTTGACCAACAGCAGCCCGCCGGGGCGCAGCTGGCTCTCAAACTTGTCGATCGCCGCGTCGTTGAGCGTGAAGAGGATGTCCAGCTGGTCGCAGTAGGGGCTCGCTATCTCCTCGTCGCTTATCTTGACGTTGCAGTTGGCGGTGCCGCCGCGCATCTCGGAGCCGTAAGAGGGATACCAGGTCACGTTCTTCCCCTGCTCCATGCCCGCGTCCGCTATTATCGTGCCCGCTACGAGCACGCCCTGGCCGCCGAAGCCCGAGCAAATTATCTCAACCATCAGCCGTTGCCTCCTTTATCAATGAACTCACCAAGGGGATAATACTCGACCATCTTCTCGCGGATGTGCTTCATCGCGCCCACCGGGTCGAGGCCCCAGTTGGTGGGACAGGGGCTGAGCACTTCGACCAGGCAGAAGCCCTCGCCGTTCATCTGCTTTTGCAGGGCCTTCTTTATCATCGCCCCAGTGCGCATGACCTCCTTCGGGCTGTCCACGGAGCCTCTGGCAAGATACGCTATGTCGTACTGGCCCAGGGTCTTTACAACGTCGAAGGGGCGGCCGTTTTTCTGAATATCCCTGCCCTTGGGGGACGAGGTCGTCTTCTGCCCCGGCAGGGACTCGGGCGACATCTGGCCGCCGGTCATGCCGAACACGCCGTTATTTACGACGAGGGCCAGTATGTTCTCATTGCGCAGGGCGCAATGGATGGTGCTCTCGGTGCCTATGCTGTAGGCCGAGCCGTCGCCAGCATGGGCCACCACTATCTCGTCCGGGCGGGCGCGCTTCACGCCGGCCGCCGTGATGATGGGCCGCCCGTGGGCGGTGCCGATGTTGTTGAACTCTATGCAGTTGACGGCCAGCGAGCCGCAGGCCACGTCAACGACGAGGACGAGCCTCTCCTCGATGCCGAGCGACTCCACCGCTTCGGCCAGCAGACGCACGATTATGCCGTGTCCGCAGCCCGGGCACCAGCCCGCGGTGCTGTCTGCAAATATTGTGCTTGGCGCCTTCAGTTTCATGCTGCATCCCTCCCTCAATACTTCTTGAGCATTTCGCCGGCCATTTCAAGGATAACGTCCACGGAGGGGACGTTGGCGAACTCGCCGTAGTCCTCAACAGGGCGGCGGTTGCCGCAGGCCAGCACAACGTCGTCACGCATCTGGCCGAGTATGCTCATCTCGACGCAGAGGAAGCCCTTGACCTGCTCGCCCAGAGCGTCGAAGGCCTTCTTCGGGAACGGCCAGAGGGTTATGGGCCGGATGAGGCCGAGCTTCATGCCGCGCCGCCGCGCGACCTTCACGGCCTCCTTGCTGACGCGGGAACTGATGCCATAGGCCACCAGGACTATTTCCGCGTCCTCTGTGCAGACGCTCTCCCAGCGCTGCTCGTTGGCCTCTATCTGCGCGTACTTCTCACGCAGGTAGGTCATGTAGTTGTCCGCGCCCATCTGGTAATAGACGTTGGTAATGACGCGCTGCTTTTCGCCCTTGCGGCGACCGTGAACGGCCCAGTCAAACTCGTCGATGTTGTGCTCACGCATCTCGTGCAGCTCGACAGGCTCGGCCATCTGGCCTATTGCGGCGTCGGAGCCTATTATTACCGGGTGACGGTACTTTTCAGCGAGGTCGAAGGCCAGATATGCGAGGTCGGCGTTCTCCTGAACGGAGGCGGGGGCGAGGACGATGGTCCTGTAATCGCCGTGGCCGCCGCCGCGGGTGAGCTGCCAGTAGTCGCCCTGGCCCTGGAAGATGTCGCCCTGGGCGGAGCCTATACGCATGACGTCGGCGATGACCGCCGGCACGTCGCTGCCGCACAGATAGGAGATGCCCTCCTGCTTCAGCGAGAAGCCGGGGCCGGCGGAGGTCGTCAGAGCCCTCGCGCCAGCGCTGGCCGCGCCGAAGGCCATATTCACGCCCGCAAGCTCAGATTCCGTCTGGATGAACGCGCCGCCTACCTCTTCCATGCGCCAGGACATGTATTCGAGTATCTCAGTCTGCGGGGTTATGGGGTAGCCGCTGAAAAACCGACATCCGGCCCTGATGCAGGACTCGGCGAAGGCCTCGTTGCCCTTCATTAGCACCTTGCTCATTTTCTTCACCTTCCCTCCTCAGTCAGTTATTTCGATCACGCAGTCCGGACACATCCTGTAGCACATTCCGCATCCGATGCACTTCTCTTCGTCGGCCTTTACAACTTCGTAGCCCTTCTCACCGAGCTCGCCCGAGGGCGCCAGCGCCTTGACCGGCAAACGCTGACACATAGGAAGCAGCCCTTGCACTTTTTGGTGTTCAGTTTGACCTTGCCCATAGTCCATCGTTCCTCCTGTCCCAAGAATTCGTAATTACAGAACTTCGTTCTTTAACGCAGTACATTTTTTCGTCCCAGCCGTTTTTGGCGGGACGATTAAAATTCTGTATTACAAAACACCGTTCTTTATATTGCTATTACAAAACCGGCATCTTCATCAGTCAAGACAAAAAACGCCGGTTTTCGAAAGATTTTATTGTTAAATTTTACACTCAATTTCTCTGACAGTGGCTTTGAGCATGTCTGCTATCTGGTGCACGCGCTCCTCATAAAAACGTGGCGAGGGTCCCGACACGCTCAGAGCTCCTACGACGTCGCCCTTCCTGTCGCGAATCGCGACGCCGACGCAATTAATTCCCACGTCCATTTCCATGTTGTCAGTTGCGTAACCACGGCGGCGAACTTCTTCTATTTCGGCGGCCAGCTGTTCCGGCTCCGTTATAGTCATGTACGTGCTCTTCTCCAACGGGTGACGCAAGTACTCTTTCAGCGCCTCCTCCGGCATGCTTGCCAACATGGCCTTTCCGCTGCTCGTGGCGTGCATATAGCCCGTGGCATAGCGTATGCTGCCAACGAAGAGTGTACTTGAGGTACCGGGATACGCCGCGTCCAGGTAGTACACACAGCGTCCCATGGGGACGGTTATATACACCGTCTCATTTGTCCTATCCGCGAGTTGCTGCATGAGCGGGCGGGCCACGACGTGGAAGCTGAACCTGTCCTCCACCGAGCGTGCCAGGCGTATGACGCCCATGCCCAGGTAGTATTTCCCGGTATCTTTGTCCTTTTCGACATAGCCCATGGCCTCAAAGGTGCTGAGAATGTTGTGTACATTGCTCTTATAAAGTCCCATGCGCTCGCTCAGCTCCGTCACGCCAAGGGGCTGCTTTTCCTCGAAACAGTTCAATATTTCAAGCGCTTTCTTCAGGCTTTTTACCTTGATTTTGTCGTCATCCATACATTCTCCCCTGCGAATCTCAACGAAATGCGCACCCAAGATTGATTATCTGCCTATTAACGATATCACGCGCGCGCCGCTTTGGCAACAGCAATTTCCACCTAAAATCAAAATAGGGCCTTCCCGTTTTCCGGGAGGGCCCTGTCATATCTCGGGTGCTCAGATGAGTTTTTTGCCGCGCAGCTCGGCTATCTTGGCCTCGTCGTAGCCGAGGATGGTCTTGAGTATGTTGTCCGTATCCTGTCCCATGCTGGGGGCGCCGCGCCAGATCTGGCCCGGGGTCTCGCTCATCTTCGGGGCGATACCGAAGGCCTCGATCTCGCTGCCGCAGGTCTGGTCCACGTACTTGACCCAGTCGCCACGGGAACGGAAATGCTCGTTTTCATAGGCGGACTTGGCGGTATTGACGGTGGCGCACGGCACGCGCGCCGCCTCCATGATACTCTCTATCTCCTGGGCATCGTGGTTAGCGCACCACTCTATGACCTTGGCGTTCAGCTCCTGGCCCTTTTCGGAGGCCACGGCGGCTGGACCGGAGGAGCAGTCCTTGTAGTTGAAATACTCCAAATCAAGGCCCATGGCCGGGATGCAGCGGTTATACACTCCCGGGCCGAAGGCGCCGACGGCGACGAGGAAGCCGTCCTTGCTCTTGAAGAGGTTATAGGGCTGGAAAGCCGGGTTGAAGTTGCCGGTGCGCTCACCAACTATGCCGGCCATGGTGTAGGCCGTATAGGTTCCGCACATGTACTGCGCCATGGCCTCGAACTGCGCGACGTCGATGACCTGGCCCTTGCCGGTCTTTTGGGCGTAGATATAGCCCGAGAGCGCCGCAAACACGGTGGCAAAGGCGGAGACATAGTCGTTCGTATAGGGCTTGGCGATGGCCGGGTCGCGGTCGGCGTCGCCCTGGAGGTAGAGCCAGCCGGAGAAGGCCTGGCCTATCATGTCATAGCTCGCGCGGTTGCACACGCCGGGGATACCGCCGAACTCCTTGTGGCCCATGCCGCTGACGTGGACGATGACCAGCTTCGGGTTCACCTTCAGCAGCTCCTCGTCATAGATGCCCAGTTTCTCCAGCCAGACCATATTCTCCATGAAGATGTCGGCTTCCTTGATGAGACCGTAGAATATCTCCTTTACCTCGTAGAACTTGAGGTTCAGCTCCAGGGCCATGGCCAGCTTGTTGCGGGCGTTCTGCGCCCAGGCTGTGGAAACCTTTTTGCCGTTGACCTCGGCGAAAGGCGCCAGCATTCGGAGCGTGTCGCCCACGCCGGGGCGTTCTATCTGGATGACCTCGGCGCCGAAATCGGCCAGCATGGTGGCGGCAAAGGGCATTGCTACCAGAGAGCCGGAGCACACTACGCGCATGCCGGCAAAGGGACCGTACTCGGGGATTATAAACTTGCGTTCACTCATTATTGGCACTCCTTTTTGCTTTATTTCGCTTTCCTGCGCTCTATCTCCGCTATTATCTCGGGGATGAGCCTGCGGTAATCCGCCACGGCGCCGTAGTGCGAGACATCGTATATGGGCGCGGAGGCGGTGTGGTTTATGCTCATTATGCAGCCGGCGTTCTGCATGCCGGTAAGGTACTGGACGGAGCCGGAAATGGCGACGTTGAGGATAAACTTCGGCTTCACCGTGGTGCCGGACTGGCCTATCTGCTCCTCGTGCGGCATCCAGCCGCAGTCGCACAGGGGCCTGGAGCAGGCCAGCTCCCCGCCCAGCAGCTCGGCCAGGCGGCGCAGCTGCGCGAGGTCCTCCTCGCTCTTTATGCCGCGTCCGCCGGCGACCAGGACGTCGCACTCGTCGATGGGCTTACCGTCGCTCTGCTTTTTCCGGCTCTCGACGACTACGTAGTCGGCATCGGGCTCGACCTCCACGCTCTCGCGGATAAGCTCTCCCTGCGCGCCGGGCTTCGGCTCCAGAGGCTCAAACACGCGCGGGTGGACCGTGACCATCTGCGGGCGCTTTTCCGGGATGGCGATGTGACTGAGGATGTTCCCGCCGAAGTTCGGCGTGGTTTGGACAAAGGTACCCTCTTCGTCAACGTCGAGGTCGATTGCGTCCGCCGTCAGGCCCGTGCGCAGGGAGCACATGACGCGCGGCGCGACATCGCGGCCCTGGGCCGAGGCGGCGAAGAGGAGGACGGAGGGCTTATGCTTCTCGCAAAGCTGCACCAGCGCCTTTTCGTAGGGGCGAGCGCTGTACAGGGCGAGGGCCTCGTGCTCGGCCAGGATGACCTTCTCAGCGCCGTAGGCGAAGAGCTCCGCGGCCAGGGCCTCCACCCCGCTGCCCAGCAGCACGGCAACGACGGCGTCCTCGCCGCCGAGCTTCTGCTTCAGGTCGTGGGATTTGGCCAGCAGCTCAAAAGTCGTAGAGGAGAGCCTGCCGCCCTCCTGCTCAGCAAACACCCAGATGTCCTTATACGCTTCTTTTCCCATGTTGCCGCCTCCCCTCATATCAGGCGTTCGGCTTCGAGGGTGTCCACGATGGCCTTGGCCATCTCCTCGACCGAGCCGGTGTAATACTTCGTGTCCGTGTTGCGCTTCGGGGGCGCGAACACGCGCTTGTTGATGGAGGGCGAGCCGGGGATGCCTATCATGTCCGGCTCGCAGCCGAGGTCGGCGGCGTTCCAGACGTGGCGCGGCTTTTTGAGGGCCTTCATAATGCCTATGGGCGTCGGATAGCGCGGCTCGTTGGCCTCGGCGCAGACGGTGATAAGGGCTGGGAGCTTGACGCGGACTTTCTCCGTCCTGTCGGGCAGCAGGCGCTCGCAGAGGGCCCAGCCGTCCTCGATCTCGACCTCGCCGCAGAGAGTGACCTGGGGGATCCCCAGGAAGGCGGCGATGATGGGTCCTGTCTGGGCCGTCTCGGCGTCCGTGGCGTGGCGGCCGCAGATGAGCAGGTCGTATCCGCCGAGCTTTTCCGCGGCCTTTGCCAGCGGATAGCCCGTAGCCAGCGTGTCCGCGCCGCCGAGAGCGCGGTCCGAGAGCAACGCAGACTCGTCGCAGCCCATGGCCAGCGCCTTTTTGAGCACCTCGTCCGCCTGGGGAGGCCCCATGCTCACGGCCGTCACCGTGCCGCCGTACTTTTCCTTGAGACGCAGCGCCGTCTCCAGGGCGTTGGCGTCAAGAGGGTTCATTATGCTCTGCACGCCCTCGCGCTGCAGATTGCCGGTCTTGGGGTCAAGCTTCACGTCCTCCGTATCCGGCACCTGTTTTACAAAAACTATAATTTTCATCTTATTTCTCTCTCAGCGCCTTTATTTCTGCGCAAGGATGGTGCCGCCGATGAGCATGCGCAGTATCTCGTTCGTGCCCTCGCCTATCTCCAGCAGCTTTGCGTCGCGCACGAAGCGTTCGACGTGGTACTCCTTGCTGTAGCCGTTGCCGCCTAGCACCTGCTGGCACTCAAGGCATATCTGCGTGCAGCGCGTGGCGGAAAAGAGCTTGGTCTGCGCCGCCTCCAGCGTGTGGCGCTTGCCCTCCGCCTTCATGCGGGCAGTGTCATAGGTCATAAGCTCCATGGCACGTATCTCGGCGGACATGTCCGCAAACTTGAACTGCACGCCCTCAAACTTGCCGATGGGCTTGCCGAAGGCCACGCGCTCGTTTGCGTAGTTCTTGGCTATTGTCATGGCGTGTTCCGCGAGGCCGGCGGCTATGGCGCCTATACTGATGCGCGCGCCGTCCAGGGCCTGCATCGCCATCTTAAAGCCCATGCCCTGTGAGCCGAGCAGCGCGTCTGCCGGAAGGTGGATGTTGTCGAAGGAAAGCTCGCAGGTCGCGCTGCCGCGCATGCCCATCTTGTCCTCGAACTTGCCTATCGTCAGGCCCTCGGCGTCCTTCGGGACGATAAAGGCGGAAATGCCGCGGGAACCGGCGTCCGGGTCGGTCTTGGCCAGGATTATGTAGTAATCCGCAACGCCGGAGTTCGTTATCCAGGCCTTGCCGCCGTTGAGTATCCAGCCGCCGTCGTCAGCTGGGACCACGGTGGACTTGATGCCCGCCGCGTCGGAGCCCGCGCAGGACTCGGTCAAGCCGAAGGCGAAGATCTTGCCCTGCGCCGCCTGGGGCAGGTACTTGTCCTTCTGCGCCTCGGTGCCGTGGTAGAGGATCAGGTCAGCCGCCAGCCAGTTGGCATCCAGGAACAGGGCCTCGGAGGCGCTGCCCTTGGCTATCTCGTGGATAACGATGATGCTGGTCACGGCGTCGCCGCCGCCACCGCCGTACTTCTCGTCCAGGTGTATGCCCATGAGCCCGGCCTGGGTCAGCTTCTTGTGCAGCTCGTAGTCAAAGCCGTTCTCGTCCATCCATTTGTCACGGGGTTCGACTTCCTTCTTGGTGAACTCTCTCACCATGTCGCGTATCATAACCTGTTCTTCCGTAAAGTTGAACGTCATGTTCTTTCCTCCCGTTATTTAGATTTCCAGCGTCCATCGCGGCCGCCCTCAGCCTGATTATCGCTTTTTTGTCAAGCAAACTCAATATAGTATAGTGCGCAATATCTCTTATTTCTTGCTCTGTCAAATGCTTGACTAGTGCAGCTTAGCAAGATATATGTGATTGGCGCAACATCCCGTTACGCTTCGTTATTTGGTCATAATTTGTTCATTATTGCTACGTTGACGGTGATGTACAGATGTTTTATAATTAATCATGCTGGTTTCAGCTTGATTAAAGCGACCTTAGCGTTTGTTACGCTTTGTTATATGCTTGGCACCCGCGCAATCGTGCTCAGAAGCCGGTGTCATATTTCTTTATATTTTGCTATTGCATTTTGGAGGTGAAAGCCGGTGGAAGCGGACTATTTGCTCTTTGATACAGCTCTGGAGGCAGAAGAGGAATACCTGGCCGCCTTTATCGAGCGGGCCATTGAGCCGGTCGCGGACAGCGGCGCAGAAGGGAGCGAGGAGGAGTATCTCGAACTCTTTATGGCGCACTCGATGGAGGAGCCGGAGACCTTCCTGAATGTCATGTCCTCCCCCGCCGCGGAGAGCGGGCTGGGGCTCAAATACTCCCGCTTCGTCTCATCCTACTCGGAGCTCGACCCGGACTCGGGCATAGGCATCATCCGCCTGACCTCCGCGGCAATCCCGGGCAGCGGCATCAACGTCTATTCCCGGGATGCGACGCTGCTGTGCTACACGCTGCTTGGCGAGGGCGAGGTGGTTGTGGACGGGCGCGGCATTAAGTGCAGAAAATACGACTGCGTGTGGCTCGATTGCAGCCGCCGGGCACACTACCGCGCCAGCCCCGGGCAGAGCTGGGAGTGCGCCTTTGTGCGAGTCCACGGGCGCATGGACTCCCACCTCTTCGCCGAGACCTGCCGCCGGATGCGGGAGGACGGTGTCATCCAGCTCACTTTCGGAGCGGGAACGCGCTTCCGCTCTCTCATCTGGCAGCTGCTCAGCACCAGGACCGAGGCCTGCCCAGACCCGGATTCCGTCTTTGCACACCTGCTGCTGAGCCTCTTCATGGAGGTGGACCTCGCTGTCGTCAGCTCCTCGGCAAAGCAGCTCATTGTACCGGACATCATCGTTGCCATACAGGCCTATCTCGACCGCAACTACAGCCGCAGCATATCCCTGGACGACCTGGCGCGTACATTTAACATCAGCAAATACCACATGTCCCGCGAGTTCAAGCGCTACGTCGGCAAAAGCCCGAACGACTACCTCATCGGAATCCGCCTCGACCACGCCAAAAGCATGCTGGTAGACTCCCGCCGCAGCATAGCCGAGATCGCCCAGCTTGTCGGCATCCCGAACACAAACCATTTTCTCTACCTCTTCAAAAGCCGCGAGGGTCTGACCCCCTCCGCCTTCAGGAAGCAGAGAATATAAAAAAGCACCCGCCCTGTCAGGGTGGGTGCTCAATCTATATCATCCAGCTCCGTCAGGCAAGCGTTCAGGGTTTGGCGGAGGGCGGCGAGGCAGAGGGTTGAAAGCCGCAGGAGCTTTTCCGGCGGGGCGTCGGTCAGTTTGGCGCAGATGTCCTCAGGTTTCAGAAGGACTGTTTTGATTACAGGCATGTCCTGTATGAGCTCCTGCAGCGCGCAGGCGCAGGCGTGTAGCTCAGCGGGGGCGTCCTTTTGGCACACGTAGCCCGTCCGGGCGTAGGTCTTGCGGCGGGTGACGACGCCGATGGCTACAAGGTCGCCTGTCTCGCGGTCGGCGGCGGTGCCGACGGCCACGGCGTCCTCGGGCATGGGATATTTGCCGCGCAGGGCCGCGTATTCTTCAATCTTCATCGTTTTCTCCCCCGTTGTGCGCGTCGCAGTACTCAATCAGCGCGTTCAGGCTGATTATACGGTAGTAGCCGCCCTCAAAGCGCAGCAGACCGCGCTCGCGGAGCTTCTTTATCTCACGCGAGACGGTAACACGGTGCAGACCGCTCAGCGCGCCTATCTTGTCCTGCGTCAGCTTCTCCCCTATCAGCGTCTCGCCTGCCTCTTCCTCACCGAAGGCCAAAGCGAAATCCAGAAACTGTGCGCAGACCTTGGCGGTGGCGTCAGCCTCCGTCTCAAACATCCTCTGCCGAAGGGACATGGCCCCGAGGTCGGAGATGGCGTTTAGCACGTCCAGCGTCACGGAAAAGTCCGCGCGCATGGCCTGGGTCATGTCGTGGCAGGGTATCATCTGCGCCGTGCAAGGCGTCACGGCGCGGTAATAGAGGTCACAGGGCTTGCCGGTGAGCTGGTGCTGCTCCAGCAGCAGGCTGCTCTCCTCGAAAGAGAGCATGAGCCGCTGGCTGCTTGAGCTGTTCACGATGCCGGCTATCACTCGCCCGGTTTTTAGAAAATAGCTATACCTGGGATAGCAGCCCGGCATGGCGATGAGCTGGTCTGCACGGAACTCCACCGGCTCGCCCAGGCGCTGGAATATCCACGCATTCTGACGCGTGCTGATAAAGCTCGGCACCTTTATTCTGAAATTCGGGTTATCCTTCACAGGCATCCTCCACAAGGCTGAGGCTCCGGCGCTCAGGCGCGCCGAAGACGATTTTTCCACGCAGCTCCGGCGAGCGCCAGCTTCCGTCCGCCGCCCACAGCCCCTTTATATAGCGGCCCAGCAGGGCCAGCGCTTCGTCATACCCCGGGGCGCGCTCATTCAGGCGCAGGAAACGCACGGTTATGTCGTACTGCTTGGCCAGCGAGGCCATGACAGCCGCCTGCGAGAGCGTCTCAGGCAGGAGCACGCTCGTCACGCTGACCTCCAGGCCCTGGGCGACAGAACTCCATAGGCCGTTCAGGATCTCATTGAGCAGCTGGCTGCGGCCCGTGATGGCCTCGAAATTCCAGGCGTTGCAGCTGTCTATATGGATATCCACGGCGTCCAGGCCCGCGGCCTTGAGCTCCGTGACCAGCGGAGCCAGGCGCACGCCGTTCGTGGCGAGGCTGAGCCGCTCCAGGCCCGGCTGGGCCCTGAGTTCGCGCACAAGGCCGCAGATATCCGGGTACAGCAGCGGGTCCCCGCCCGCAAGCTCGACATCCGCCGCGCCCTGTGCCGCGCGGAGTACGGCCTCCCTTTCCGCAAAGGGACCATCCTCGCTCCTCCGCTGGCAATATCGGCACTGGAGCTCGCAGCGGCTTGTCAATATTATCCTCAGCTTTTCCATGCTTGTCAACCTCCAACAGTCCCCCGCAGCGCGCCGCGGGGGACTGCTTTTCCGCCGTGTCAGGCCATCAGCCTGAGTACAGACTGCTTAATGAGAGACTGTGCTACCTGAACCTTGTAAACGTTCTTCTCAAATGGTACGGCGCCCTCCAGGGCAATGCGAGCGACCTCCTCAGCCGTCTCCTCGCTGGGGGCCTTGCCGGTGAGGTAGCTCTCCGCCGCCTCGCGCCGGAGCGGCACGGGGGCGACTCCGCCGAGCACCAGGCTCGCGGAGCTTATCTTGCCGCCCTCCAGCTCGTAGGCGCTGGCGAGGCTCACCATGGCGAAGTCCACGCTGTCGCGCAGGCGGAACTTATCGTAGTGCGCGGTGCGGCCCTCGGAGAGAGGTATGGATATCTCAGTGACTATCTCGTCCGGCTCCAGCATGTCCTTGACCTTGAGGCTCTCGGTGAAGAGCTCGGCGGCGGGCAGCTCGCGGCGGCTGGTCTTGACCGTTGCGCCCAGGGCGACGAGGACCGGCGAGAGGTCGGAGGCGTTCACGCTGTAGCAGCCGCAGTTCATGCAGCGGCGCGCCTCCTGCTGCGCGGCCTCGGGGCTTATGGTGACGCTGTCCTCACGTTCGAGCGTGCGCTCCTCTACGGGGATACTGATATCCTTCACGCCGCGGTGCAGCTCGGAGAACGCGGGGTCGAATTTGAGGAAGCCCTCGTGCTTGTATGCTGGCTTTTCGATGCCGGCGCCGGCGTTTATGGCCTCGGCGGCGTTGCGGCCCTGGCGGATGGCGCTGATGACCGTGCTCGGGCCGGAGACGATGTCGCCGCCCGCGTAGACGCCCGCGTGGCTGGTGGCCTGGCTCTCGCCGTCCACGACGAGGCGGCCCCGGGCGCTGGCGTAGTCGCCCAGGAAACTCAGATCGACCTGCTGGCCCGCCGCCATGAGGACGCTGTCGGCGGTGACGACGGTCGTCTCGTCCTCGTTATAGTGCAACACAAGGCGGCCGTTCTCGTCGCGGGTATAGAAGGTGCGCTTGAGCTCCATGCCAGTGACCTGGCCGTTTTCGTACAGCGCGCGCTTCACGCCCCACTGGGGCATTATCTGCACGCCCTCTTCCTTCGCGCGCTCTATCTCCTCGCGCGAGGCGGTCAGCTCGTTCTCAGGCTTGCGGAAGACCAGGGTGACGCTCTTCGCACCCAGGCGCTTGGCCGTTACGGCGACGTCCATGGCCACGTTGCCACCGCCGATGACGACGACGTGCTCGCGCTTTTTCTTGTTCATCCACTTGTTGACCTCGACCAGGAACTGCAGGCCGAACTCGGTGAATTCCTCGCCGTCAAATCCCAACACGGGGCGTTTCCACGCGCCGGTGGCGTAAAAGACCTTGTCGAAGCGTTTTTCGAGGCTTTCTGCGTCGAAGTCGCGGCCCAGCTCCTTGCCGAGCTCGAACTTCACGCCCATTCCCTCGATGGCGGAGGCGACCTCGTCCACGTAATGCTTGGGCAGGCGGTAGTTCGGGATGGCGTATTGCAGCATGCCGCCGGCTTTCTCCATCTTGTCGTAGACGGTGACGCTGTGGCCCGCGCGGCGCAGGTAATAGGCCGCGGTCAGGCCAGCGGGACCGGCGCCGACGACGGCGACGTTCAGACCCGTCTCATGCTCGGGGGCCTTGTAGTAGACGTCCTTGTGCTGCATGGCGTAGTCGCCCAGGGCGCGCTCTACGGTATGGATGGAGACGCAGTCGTCGGCCTCGGAGGCGGCCTGCGTGGCGGCGACGCTCATGCGGTTGCAGTGGTTCTCGCAGGGGTGGGCGCAGACGCGGCTCGTGACGGTGGGCATGGGGTTCACGCGGTAAAATATCTCCGCCGCACCGGCCCAGTCGCCCGCGCGGAGCTTTTCCATGTACGAGCCTATGTCCGTGTTGTTCGGGCAGCCGCCGGAGCAGCCGACGGGGCTCGCGGTCTTCATGCCGCCAAAGATGCTGTGATAGCGGGCGTCGCCCTTGAGTGCAAAGCACTCGGAGCCGCCCTTGCGGGCGCAGTCCAGCCTGCCGCCTATCTCGTTGGGGTAGCGGTAGAACCAGCAGCGCACGTCCTGGCAGAGGTTACCGCCGACGGTGCCGAGGTTCCTCACCAGCGGCGTCGCCACGGAGTGCGCGGCTTCGGCCAGGGCCGGCGCGTTCTCGCGCACGACGGCGCTCTCGCAGACCTCGCCCAGCTTCGTCATCGCGCCTATCTTAAGCGCGCCGTCCTCGACGCGGATGCCGCTCATGTCCGGGATGTTCTTGAGGCTCACGAGCTTCTTGGGATACTTGGGCAGGATGTCCTGCTTTAACGCGCCCAGCAAATCGCTGCCGCCGGCGACGTAGACCGCGCCCTCGGTCATTTCCTTTGAGGCTTCGGCGCAGGAGCCGGGCCGTACATAGTCAAATCTCTTCATCTTTTCCGCTCCTTCCTCAAATCTTGCCCAGGGCCTTCAGGATGACGTCCGGCGTCGCGGGGTACTGAGACACCTGCACGCCGATGGCGTTCGAGATGGCCTGCATCGTCGCGCTCGCCGCCGCCGCGCCCGCTATCTCGCCGACGCCCGTCGCCTTGAACTGGAAGGTATCGAACTTGCTCTCCAGGAAGCAGGTCTCGTACTCGGGGAACTCGTTGAAGGGGCGCCATTTGTACTCTATCATGTCGTAGGTGAGGTTACGGCCCGTACCGGGGTCAATTATATGCTCTTCAAAGGTCGCCGTGTCCAGGGAGGCGGAGCCGATGCCGCCCTGGGCCTGCATTTCAAGACCCGAGGGGTCGATTATCTGGCCGCAGTCCGTGCCGCCCAGCATGTTCAGCACGTCCACCTTGCCCGTCTCCCGGTCAACCTGGACCTCCAGGAAAACGATGAACATATTGGGCGTTGAGAAGTTCTCCAGATGCTGGCCGTAGCCTGTGAGGGTGAGGTCCTGGGGGATGAGCTTTTTCCAGGTGACAAACTTGCCGGGGCGGGCGACAGTGGCTACGCCGTAGTCTGTGAGATACATGCTGTCCTCGGCCACCTCCAGGTAGGGCTTGGCCAGCTCGAACAGCTTGTGCCGCGCATCCTCCGCAGCGCTTGAAACAGCGTGGCCATATGTGATGGTGCCGCGGGAACCGCACAGGCCGAAGCCTGTCGGGTTTATCATCGTGTCTCCCGGTGTTATGTCAACCTTGTCGAAGGGGACGTTCATGATTTCGGCCACCATCTTCACGATGTTGCTGCGCTGACCCATGCCGGACTCGGTGATATTGGTCTGGAGCACCACGCGGGCCTTGTCGCCCACGAGGTCTGGCACGACGCGGACGTAGGCCTCGGTGTTGTCCTCGCCTATATCGGCGTTGCCGATGATGCCGCAGCCGACGCCGCGGACGTAGCGGCCGTCCTCACTGGTCCAGGTGGGGACGCCCCAGCCCTTCCACTTGTCCTTCCAGCCGAATTTCTCCGCCGAGGCCTCGATGGCCTTGACGTAGTTCACGGAGTGGGCCTGCCACTGGCGGCCGTCGCGCCAGGTGTAGACATCGCCCTCGCCGACGTAGTTTTTCTTATAGCACTCCACGGGGTCAAAGCCGCCCTCGCGCATGGTGCGGCCTATGAGCAGGGAGAGGCAGGAATTGAGCTCCTGGCCGCCGTAGCCGCGGACGATGCCGGCGGGCTGCTTGTTCGTGACGACGAGGTTGGTGTCGAGGTCCCAGTTCGGGCACTTGCACATGACCAGCTGGGCCTCGCCTATGCCGACGCCTATCTGCCCCTGAGTGGCGTTACTCAAGCAGCCGGTATCGACCGTCCACTCGGCTTTGACGGCCTTCACAACGCCGTCCTTGTCCATGCCTATTTTGGCGTGCACCTGGCTGCCCAGGCGGGTCTCAAAGCAGCACATCTGCTCGGCCTTGGTCTGATAGAACTTCACCGGGCGGCCCGTCTTCATGGAGAGCACAGCCGCGGAGGAGACTATGGCCACCTGGCTCTGCTTGTTGCCGTAGCTGCCGCCGACGTTGAAGGTGTGGATATCCATGTTGCAGTCCGTTATTACGGAGGCGTTCGTTATCTTGCAGATGTAGCCGGACTGGGTGTCGCACCATACGGTGAAGTCCTTGCCGCCGTTCCAGCGGACTATGGCTCCGGGCGGCTCCGGCGAGGCGGGCGCGGCCATCTTGGAAAACTCCACGGTGTCCTCCGCGATATAGGCGCAGTCCTCAAAGCCCTTGTCCGGGTCTCCCTTCACGAGATGCCAGAAGGGACCGTCCTTTTGGAAGGGCGGGTATCCGGGCGTGACTATGTTGTTTTTGAACATGCCGGGGTAGAGCTGGGGCGCGCCGTCCTTTATGGCCTCAATACCGCTCGTAACGGCGGGCAGGCCCTCGTACTCGACCTCGATGAGCTCTATGGCCTCGTCGGCTATCTCGCGCGTCTCGGCGGCGACGAGGGCCACGGGGTCGCCGACGTAGAGGACGCGCTCGCCCAGGATGGGCTTCATCGGAGGCCAGCCCATGAGCCAGCTCTGGTCTATGTCCTTGTAGGTCAGCACGGCTGCTACTCCGCCCAGCTGCCTCGCCTTTTCCACGTTGATGCTCTTTATCCTCGCGTGTGCATGGGGGCTGCGCTTGGCGCGGCCGATAAGCATCTGAGGCAGGCTGAAATCGTCCAGGAAGGTGCATTTGCCCGTGACTATCTCGCGCGCGTCCTTGCGGGGGACGTTCACGCGGCCAACATAGCGGTAATTCTCCTGTGTGTAGTCCTCGTTGCCGAAGTGTTTCATCTTCTGCCCTCCCATTTCTCGTCGAGCTCCACGCCGCGGCCGGCCACGGAGGCTATGGCCTCAAAGACGTGATACTGGCTGATGCAGCGGCAGTAGTTGCCGGAGAGCGCGTCGCGAACCTCTTCCTCCGACGGGCTCGGGTTCTTGTTGAGCAGCGCCGTAGTTGTCATGATGATACCCGGCGTGCAGAAGCCGCACTGGAATGCATTGTAGTCGAGGAAGGCCTGCTGTACCTTAGACAGCTCGCCGGTTTCCGGGTCCGCAAGGCCCTCCAGGGTGGTTATCTCCGCTCCGTCGCAGTCGGCGGTCAGCACCATGCACGAGGGCACGGCGTCGCCGTCCTTGATGACGGTGCAGCAGCCGCAGGCGCCCTCATCGCAGGCGCGCTTCGCGCCCGTCAGGCCCAGCCTGTCCCTCAGCGTGTCCAGCAGCGTCTCGCTGTACGGCACCTGGCCGAAGGCGTCGCCCATCGAAAACACGCGCTTCACGCCGTTGACCGTCAATGTGGTGGTATCCACGCCCATTTGAATTCCTCCTTGCCAATTTAAACACGGGCGGTTTTTACGTCCCGCTGACTGAATCATAAAGCAGGCGGAAATGGCGTTCAACGGCATATGTAGCCCAGGCTACATGAAAAGTTTATTTTTTGACGAAGCCTTATTCTCCTCCCCGTCATGCACAAAAAACAGGCCCCCTGCCGGATACCCGGCAGGGGGCCTTGGAGGGAGAGGGGCCTACCGCCGCATGCCCATGCGGCTGACCGCTATGCATATGCTGTCTATGCCCAGCAATATGAGGTATACACCGGCAAAGCAGCGGATGGCTGTGATGGTGAACAGCGGGCTCAGGAACATCAGGAAGCCCAGGATGAGGCCGATGACGTTTATTATCAGAGTTATATAGTACATCCCATCGCCGGCTGTCATGCGTATGTGGTTCAGGTGCGTGAGCCGGGATATGCAGTGGGCAATGAACCAGATGGGAAACAGCAGCGTAAGCGCCAGCACGCCTATGCCCGGATAGACCAGCAGCATGACGCCGCTCATGACGCTGAGTATGCCTGAGACGAGCGAGATTATTGGCCCGAAGCCAGTGAAGCGCTCCACCCTTATATACAGGATGATATCCGCAACGCCCATGATGAGAGCCACGGCGCCGTAGGCGTACACCATGCCGGTCAGGGCGAGATCTGGGTCCGCGAAGACCCATATGCCCAGGATCACGAGCAGGATGCCCAGGACGAATTCGAGCCAACCGTAGCCGGAGCGCCTTCTCATTTTCTCTCGCCTCCCGTCAGTATTGCCATGAACTCTTCCCCTGTTATCGTCTCCTTCTCGTAGAGGAACTCGGCAAGCTCATCGAGCTTTTTGCGGTTATCCTCCAGGAGCTTTTTGGCCTTCTCATGCTGGGCACGCACGAGCTCGACGACCTTGCGGTCGATCTCCTTCTGCGTGTCGGGAGAACAGGTCAGGGAGGCGTCGCCGCCGAGGTACTGGTTCTGCACCGTCTCCATGGCAACCATGTCGAACTCATCGCTCATGCCGTAGCGGCTTATCATGGCGCGGGCGATCTTTGTGGCCTGCTCTATGTCGTTCGATGCGCCGGTGGTGACGGAGCCGAAGGCGACCTCTTCCGCGGCGCGGCCGCCGGTATAGGTGGCTATCTTGTTCTCCAGCTCCTCCCTGCTCATCAGGTATTTGTCCCCCGTCTCGACCTGCATGGTGTAGCCCAGCGCGCCTGAGGTGCGCGGGATAATGGTTATCTTCTGCACGGGAGCCGAGTTGTTTTGCAGGGCCGCCACAAGGGCGTGGCCTATCTCGTGGTAGGCGACGACGCGCTTCTCCCGGTCCGAGAGCACTGCGTTCTTCTTCTGATAGCCGGCGATGACGACCTCGATGCTCTCCTCCAAATCCGCCTCGTTCACTATAACGCGTCCGTCGCGGACGGCGCGCAGGGCGGCCTCGTTTATGATGTTTGCCAGCTCTGCGCCGGATGCGCCGGCGGCCATTCGGGCTATGGTGTGGAAATCCACGTCGTCCGCGACCTTGATCTTCTTCGCGTGGACCCTCAAAATGGCCTCTCTGCCCTGCAGGTCCGGCAGCTCTACAGGCACGCGGCGGTCGAAGCGCCCCGGGCGAGTCAGGGCCGGGTCGAGGCTCTCGGGCCGGTTAGTGGCCGCTAGTATCATGACGCCCGTGTTCTCCTCAAAACCGTCCATCTCGGTCAGCAGCTGGTTGAGGGTCTGCTCCCGCTCGTCGTTGCCGCCGTTCACGCCGGAGTTGCGCTTCTGGCCGATGGCGTCTATCTCGTCTATGAACACGATGCAGGGGGCCTTCTCCTTCGCCTGGCGGAAGAGGTCGCGCACCTTGGAGGCGCCCATGCCGACGAACATCTCCACGAATTCGGAGCCGCTTATCGAGAAGAAGGGCACGTTCGCCTCGCCGGCGACGGCCTTTGCCAGCATGGTCTTGCCAGTCCCTGGAGGGCCGACGAGCAGGATGCCCTTCGGCATCGACGCGCCCGCCTCGGTGTACTTCTGCGGGTTGTGGAGATAATCCACTATTTCCGCAAGACTCTCCTTGGCCTCGTCCTCGCCGGCCACGTCGGCAAAGCGGATGCCCTTGGTGGACTGGACGTATACCTTGGCGCTGCTCTTGCCCATGCCGAAGGAGAGGGAGTTCTTGCCGCCCGCCTGTTCTATCAGCTTCTTGCTCATATACTGTCCAAGGCCCACAAAGATGAGGATGGGCAGCACGAAGCTCAGCAGGAAGCTCCATATAGGCGACATCGGCTCCTCCACCACCCGGGCAAACTTCGCGCCAGCGTCATGCAGGCGCTCCGTAAGAGTGGGATCGTCCATGGGGCCGGTGGTATACACAGTGTCTTCCGCCTTATTGGTGAAGAGTATCTGCGTATCCTCTATCTGCACTACGCCTATATCACCCTCGTCTATCATGTCCATGAAGGTGCCGTAGTCCACCTCGGCGACCTGGCCACGCGACAGCAGCGGCGTGATGAGAAGGTTAAAGAGGACTATTATAAGCAGCACGATGACATAGTAGTATATCAGCGGTTTTTTTGGTGACTTTACTTCCTTCATGAGTATCTTCCTTCCTCCTGCCTGAGCCGGCAGGCGTCTATCGCGGTCATCGAGAGCAGCAGGGCTTCGTCCGCTGCCTGATACGCAAAATCCAGCGCATATTCGGCCAGGAGTATTTTTTCCTCGACGGCGGTCTCCTCATCCGGGCTGCTGCTGGCCAGCTCCTCCAGCTGACGGCGGGAGTCACGCACTATGCGCTCCACCTGACCATAGCCCCTGCCCAGGATAGTGGCCACGCAGGAGCGGGAGCGCTCCAGGTCCTCGCGCATGGCTGCGTTTGCCGCGCTGCGCTCGCTCTTCAGGACGCCGATCTCCCGGCTCAGGCTGCTGTGGTCAGCCGTCTCGCTCATGCGGATCCGGCTGTGCAGCTCTGCGAGGCGCTCTTCCAGCTGGCAGAGCTTTACGGAGAGTATTTCGTGCGCCATGTCCGCACCTCCTTTACGCCTCACATTCTAAACGACTTTTCCCGGCAGCTCAATTTGCAAAAACACCGCACTGTATAGACAAAAAGGCCAAAGTGTAAAAGGCTTTTACACTTCGGCCGTTCTGTAAAACACAAAATTCAGTTGCCGCCCAAGGGGGATATGCCCTCCGTCATAAGGCGATATACCACGCTGACGATTTGGTCCAGGTTCTTGGTGTCCGCCTCCGTCCAGCTGCGCAGGATGCCTATTATCGCCTGGCTGTGGTAACGGAGTATCAGCTTTACCTCGATGCGTGTGCAGTCCTGATACAGGCCCTCTTCATCGCAGACCTGCTCGAACAGGCGCTGTATGTACTCGACCAGGAGCCGCTCCAATTCCTCGCGGTAATTGCTCTCCATGCCCTTTTTTACATAGGGCATGGCGTTTATGGCAACGACAAAGAAGCGGTGCAGCCGCGCCTCGCCATTCTCCTGAGCCCTGGCTTCAAGCAGATTCCGCTCAGTATCGCGCTCAAACATCCAGCGAAAAAGCGCAGGGATGTCCTCAAAGTGGTAGTAGAAGGCCTGGCGCGTGATGCTGCATTCTTCAACGATGTCCTTCACCGTCAGTTTCCTGACGCCCTTCTCCATCAAAAGCGACTTTGCCGCCTGCGCTATTGTATCTTTCATATCCGCCGGCACTAAGCTGTCACCCCCAAAGTATCTGTCCTCATTATACCCCCTCTGCCTCCCGCTTTCAACCGCGCTTTATTCAGGCACATTTCGGCCAATCCGACAGGCGGAGTTTTGCTGCTTCAGCTTTACTCAGGCAAGGGTCACGCCGTTCTTCTCAAACTCTGCCGAAAAGGCGGGTTTGAGGTCGTGCGGTACCTTCTCCTGCATATTGACGAGGGGGTCACAGCAGGGGTGCTCATGCGAGAGCTGGGGCTCTCGCAGTCCACGGTCGCGGGCATACTCAAGCGGCTATGCGACAAGAGCAACATCGAGCGCAGGACGGATGAGCGTGACCTGCGGCGTGGCATCATCCGGCTCACGGACAAGGGGCTCGCACTCGAGGAGGAATTGCACGGCATTGCGCTCAGGACCGAGGGCATACTGCGACATCTTTTTCATAGGCAGCACTAAGGACCCCTACAAGGCAGCGGCGCTCGTCTATTTCGCCGTGGTATATTACAGACTGAGGGGCGTTGCGGTGCTGTCGCTCTCTGTTGGGCGCGTAGCCGCCGGGGCAAGGCACGCCGGTGTCATCGTCGCCGTCGGCTTTCCCTAGGCCATAGGAAACCTGCTCTCCTGCGTCGCCAACATGGTCATCAACAAGCTGGCCTCGGGCTACGGCGATATCGCCGTTGCGGCGCTAGGCATCGTCAAGAAGATAGAGATGCTTCCCATGAACGCAGGCATGGGACTGTGCCAGGGCATGCTGCCGCTGGGGGCCTACAACTACGCCTCAAAGAACTTAGGGCGCATGAAAGAGGGGTCAGGAAGGCCAGCCTCAGTGGCATGGGTTTTGCTCTGCTCTACGTGCTGGTTTTTGAGCTGTGTGCACAGACTTCTATCAGGATTTTTATTGACGACGCACAGGCTGTTTCCATGGGCGCGGTGTTTCTGAGGACAAACCGCCTTTCTACTCCGCTCATGATCTGCAACTTTCACATCAGCTTCATGTTCCAGGCTGTGGGCAAGGGGCCTCAGTCTCTGCTGCTCTCCTCATGCCGGACGGGACTCGTACACATACCGATGATCTATGTCATAAACGCCCTTGCTGGCCTGAACGGTCTGGCCTGGACGCAGGTCATCTCCGAGGACGTTACCCTCGCCCTGGCGCTGCTGCTTTACCGCAGGTTCGTGCGAGAGTTTGAGGCGGCGCGGTGAAAAAGCGGAAGCCCGCCGGACTTCCGCTTTTTCATTATCATTTCCGAAAGGTCGTCCCAGCCACGCGCGGTGGCAAAGCGCTTACCCTCCGCGGTGTTTTCGACCTTGTAGAAGTCCTTTTTCCGCGCGGCGAGGTAGGTCATCACCGAGGCGTGGACGCCCTTTTTATAGGCGTACTCCTTCCAGGTCTCGTAGTCCGGCTCCACGTCTATGCGTTTGAGCCTATCCCAGGTGACGGTGTCGAAATCACGCACGGACTTGTTGTACTCGGGCGGGTTGCCCGCGGTGACGAGTATCCAGCCGGGCGGCACGCGATGCTGGCCGAAGACCTTGTACTGCAAAAATTGCAGCATACAGGGCGCAAGCGTCTCGGAGACACAGTTAATCTCGTCAAGAAACAATATGCCCTCGGTGAGACCCGTCTCGCGCATGAGGTCATAGATGGAGCCGATTATCTCGCTCATCATGTACTCCGTAACCTGATAGCTCCTGCCGCCGTACTCCTTTTCGGTGATGTATGGCAGCCCCAGCGCGCTCTGGCGCGTATGGTGGGTCATGGAGTAGGACACGAGGCCGACGCCCAGCTCAGCGGCTATCTGCTCCATAATGGCGGTCTTGCCTATGCCCGGCGGACCTATCATGAACACCGGCCGCTGTTTTTCGATGGGGATGCGGTAGGCTCCGAACTCGTCCTTGGTGAAATAGGCCTTCATGGCAGATTCTATCTGATCTTTGGCCTGTGCGATATTCAATGGCTCAGCCCCCTTTCAGATATCGAGGTCAAATTTGTCGAACGCGCCGCCCTCGAATCCGCCGGCGCGGTAGTCGAGCAGCGCCACTATCTCCATGGCGCGCGAGCGCTGCGCCTTTTCGAGCACACGCTCAAAGTCGGCGCGGCCTATGAGCCTGCGCGCGGTGAAATAGCTTAGGGCATCCGGCATGTTGCGCTCTACTGCGGCCTCGAGTATATCTACGCAGTAATCCCCGAGAAAGCGCTCCTAGGCCGCGCGGTTGCGCCCGTCATAGCTCCCTTCCCTGCGGCAGAAACCCAAGGCTGCACTGACACGCTCCGGAGCCGTATCAAATACCTCCGGCGGTATTCCGGGCGCGACGATGGAGATAAGGCTGTCACAGCCCTCGAATGGCGCTTTTCCGAGCTCCGTCACGCACCCCGGCAGGACTATCTCCCTGAGCGCACGGCAGCAGACGAAGGCCGCTTCACCCACGCGCTTTACGCTCCCGGGCAGAGTGAGGAAGATGAGGCTCTGCTTCTCCCGGAAAGCTCCGGGCGCTATGGCGCGCACTCCCTCGGGCACGCGCAGGTCGCTGTCCCGCGTTATGTTACCGCAGCAGACGCCGCCGAGAGTGACGAAGCCGTTTTTATCGGCCAGCGCCTCGCAGCCGTCAAAGGCGCCCGCGCCCATGTGCTCAAGCGCGGCGGGCAGCTCAATTTCGCTCAGGCTTTGGCAGCCAGAGAAGGCCTCTGCTCCGATTTCCCGGGTCTGAGGCGAGAGGCGCAGGCGGTGGAGCGATGCGTCGCCCTTAAAGGCCCTGTCGCAGACCTCGGCTGCGCTGTTCGGCAGTTCGAGGTTTTCCAGCCGCTTACAGCCGCTGAAGGCGCGGGAGCCTATTCTCGTGACTCCCTCTGCCACCGTGACCCGCTCCAGCGCGTCGCAGCCGAAGAAGCTGTCGTCCGGCAGCTCGCCTATGCCGCCGGGCACGTCTATCTCCCGCAGCAGGCGGCAGCCGGAGAACACGCTGTCTCCAAGGCCCGTCACCGTCTTCGGTATGGACGCCCGCTCAATGCAGCGGCATCCGGCGAAGGCCCGGCGCTCGATGGTCTCAAGCCCCTCCGGCAAGTCGGCGCTCTCAAGGCATATGCAGCCCGCAAAGGCGTCCACGCCTATCTTCCGGAGCCCGGCGGGAAAGTCCACGCTCCGGAGATTCTCGCAGCCGGAAAAGGCCCTCTCCCCCACCGCGGCCACCGGTCCGGCAAAGCGCACGCGCTCGACGTTGTTGCTGCCGAAGAACACCCAACCGGGGAGCTTCTTGAGGCTCGCAGGGAAGTTTACATAACGTATAGAGCGACAGCTTGCGAAGATGCCGTTCTCCATCTCCTCCACGCCCTCGTCAAAGCTCACCTCGGCAAGCCTTCCGCAGCCTTTGAAGCAGTGCCAGCCGAGCCGCCGGACGCCTGAAGGTATGTGGATTTTTGTGAGCGCAGAGCAGTCCGAAAACGCCCGCCATCCTATGTCCCGGACACTCCCGGGAATGTCCACGCGAGAGAGCAGCACCCGCCCCGCAAAGGCGTCAGGCGCGATTGACATAACACCGTATGGTATGGCCACCTCACGGAGGTTGCGCCGCGCCTTGAAAAGCACGCGGCCTAGTATGAGGAAGTCGTCCTTCCAGTCAGTCTCATTGGTGTCGTAGTAGCGGTAGAAAGGCGTCCCGGAGAAGGCGTCCGGGCCTATCTCCACTAGGCTCTCGGGCGCTTTCACGCTCTCAAGATTTGCGCACCACTGGAAGGCCTCCGAGCCTATGCGTGTGACGCCTTCAGGTATGACTATCTCGCAGAGATCCCGACAGTCCTTGAACGCGCCGTCCGCTATCTCGGTGATGCCCTCCGGCAGCTCCGGCCAGGGGTCGGAGCCGCGATAGCGCACGAGGCTTGTTCCGCGTATCTCAAAATTGTCCATTGCTCTCACCGCTCTGAGATGTCCTCGACCTCGGTCGGGGTCATCCTTATCTTTATCGCCCAGGGCGGCACGTCGGGCAGTTCCCGTCCCGTGTCCATGAACACGAAAGCCGTCTCATACTCCGGCGGCACGGCCGGGAAGGTACCGTAGCCGTCGGTGAATAGATGAGGCCCTTGAGATTCGCAAACTCGTGCTGCTTTATGAGCGCGTCCACGTGCTCGAACACGGGTCGGAAGTCGGTGCCGCCGAAGCCGCGCAGCACCATGTGCTGCATGTAGGCGTCGAACTCGTCCTGGTCGCGTATCTTGGCGTCCTCCTCCACCCTCGCGCCGCACTGGAGAATGTGTATGTTCACCTTTGTGAAGAAGCTCTCCGTCTGTTTGAGGATATTCCAGGTCTTTGTTACAAAGCTCTGCACCAGCGAGCCCGCGACAGACTCTGAGGTGTCAAGCGCAACGACGAACTCGCGCACCAGCTTGACTTCCTTGTACTCCAGCGGCTCTATAAGCGGCATTTTGCCGTAGAGCTTCATGCCGTAGGTGTAGAAGATGTAGTCGAACTCGTCGTCGTTCACCTGAATGTTCGCGCCGAGGACGGCAAAGCGTCGTAGGAAGGCGGCGTAATCCACCTTTTCGCGGTTTACCTCGCGCAGCGCGGCGATGAATCCGCCTGCGTTCTCGCCGTAGGAGGACGAGGCAGTGTCGAGATCCACCTCTATGCGCTCACTGATGTCCTTCCATAGGCGCTCCGTCTCCTGGGGGGGAGAGCGCCTTCTTTTCACCGGGCTGGCTGTTCTCGCTGTCCGGCATGCCCTCGCCGGAGTCGTCGCCGTGGTCGCGTTTTTCGCCCGTGGCGCGGCCGCCTCTGGCGGATTGCTCCTCACCGTCGCCGTCCTCAGGCGGGGGCAGCTCGTCGCTGCCGCCTGGTGCGTCGCCGATATCCGGCTTTTCGCCGCCGGAACCCTTGTCCTGGGTATCCCCGCCCGTGCCGGAGGCCATTTCAGGCGGATTATGCCAGACGCGGTGGTCGTCGGCGTAGAAATAGCCCCTGATTCGGCCAACCTCCTGCGGAGGCAGGTCCTGTTCAATGAGCCAGTGGTATATGCGCTCCGCCGTCAGCCGGGGCATGGCCTCGCGGAGCTTTTCTATGAGCCAGCGCTGCTTCTCCTGGCGCTCGCAGTACAGGCTCTTGATGTCAAGTTCGTTGATAAGGTTCTCGACCGCGATGTCGCAGGCGAGGTCCCAGAGGTCGCCTATCAGCTTCCGCCCCACGAAGAGGTGTCGGAACACGCAGTGGAGCGTGACGTGTAGGTAGTCCCTTGCCGGCAGCTCCCGCGCGCGTTTGAACAGGCGACAGACGTGGATGGAGTTATAGTAGAGATAGCGCCCGTCTGTGGCCAGCTCGGCCGTTATGGATTCGTCGCCGTTCGCGGCGAGACGAACAAGGGCGGGCTCCATGAAGCGTAGGTGTATGAGCAGCGTGCTGCGGGCAAGTCTGAGTATCTCGCGCGCGAGCTGCATCGTTGCCTGTGCTTTGGCGTTATCCTTGTGGTAGTCGGTGCGGGCCGCATAGCCGTGGGCGTTTGCCAGCTGCTTAGAGCTGACGTCCCATTCGTCAAGTCCGGGCATAGTGCCTCCGTTTCAGTAGGGCGAAGGCCCGGATATGTGGCCTTCTCCCTCTCATTTCGTGCCTAAAGCTTAGTCGCGCGGCGGCAGAGGGGGCATATTTGCGAATTTTTCGGGCAAATCCTCAGCGCCAAACTCAGTCTTGCCACTGCGCTCATGCTCGCGCAGGCAGCGCCAGAGCTTTTCGGGCGTGATGGGCAACTCCTTGAGCACAAGGCCGGTGGCATAGTTGATGGCGTTGCCGATGGCCGAGCCGACGGGCGCGGTGGAGCCCTCGCCGGCCTCCTTCGCGCCGAGCGGGCCCTCGGGGTCGTACTCGGAGCAGATGAAGGTCTTTATCTTCGGCATATCCAGGGCCGTCGGGAAGTGGTAGTCGCGGAAAGAGGGGTTCAGGTGCTTGCCGTCCTTGTCGTAGACGCACTCCTCGTAGCAGGTGAAGCCGAAGCCGAGCAGGACGGAGCCCTCTATCTGGCCCTCGACAGCGCGGATGTTAAGCGGACGGCCGCAGTCATGGCCGAAGGCAAAGTCGTCGAGCGTGACAGCGCCCGTCTCCATATCTACGGTGACTTTCGCAGCAGAGGCGGAGAAGGAGTAGGCGGTGGCGTAGTTGCCAACATTCTTCACGTAGATGTCCTTGTCACCCTCGTGGGCAAAGGAGCCAACGCCCGCGACGCAGCGGCCGAAGTTTTTCTCCTCATAGCCGAAGCAGGCCTCGTTAAAGGAGATGTTCTTCTCAGGGTCGCCCTTTATGAACACGCGGTGGTCCTTCATAGTGATGTCCTGAGGCTTGCAGCCCCACTCTTCAGCCCAGTGGCTGAGCAGCTTGAACTTCGCGTCGCCGACGGCGCGGCGGCAGGCGTTGCCGCCGAGGAAGGTGACGCGCGAGCCGAAGGAGCCGGCGTCCCAGGGCGTGGCGGTGGTATCAGACTGTATGAGCTTGACCTCGTCCATGCGCAGACCCAGCTCCTCGGCGACTATCATGGTCATGACGGTATCGCAGCCCTGGCCGATGTCGTTCGCGCCGGAGAACACGACGGCGTAGCCTTCGCGGTTGAGGCGGACGATGGTGGAGGAGGAGCAGTAATGCGGCGTAACGAGGACCGGGGATCCTGTGCCGGACATGAAGCCGGAGCCGGAGAGGCCCACACCCTGGCCGCTGCCGAAAGGATAGCGGTCGCGGTGCTTCCAGTCGATATAGTCCGCGACGGCGAACATGCACTCGTCGAACTTGCAGCTCGTGAACTCCAGGCCCGTGGGCCCGGTGTAGTAGGGGGTTATCTCGTTCTTGCGCCTGAGCTCCAGCGGGTCAATACCCAGCTCGTTTGCAACCTCATCCATGTGTATCTCATGGGCAAAGTGCACCTGACAGGCGGAGTAGCCGCGCATCGCGCCGGAGGCGGGGTGATTGGTATAGGGCCTGCGCGCGGTCATGTCAATGTTCTCGACCTTGTAGGGGAAGGTGGCGCAGATGAGGGAAAGTGTGTTAGCCGCGACGCCCGAGCCGCCATAAGCGCCGCCGTCAAGGATGTGCTTGCAGCGCTTGGCCAGCAGCTTGCCCTCCTTGGTGAAGGCGGACTCTATCTCGAAGGAGATGGGGTGGCGGGTACGGGTACACATGAACACCTCGTCGCGCTTCAATATGCACTTGACGGGGTGGCCGGTCATCTGAGCAAACTTGCAGGGGCAGAGCTCGTGGGCGAAGACGTCAAGCTTGCCGCCGAAGCCGCCGCCTATCATGGGCTTTATCACGCGCACCTGGCTCTCTGGCACGCCGAGTCCCCAGGCTATCCAGTAGCGGCTGACATAAGCGCCCTGGGTGGTCGTCCAGACAGTCCACTCGTTGTTCTCGCACTTGGCGACGGCGCCGTGCGGCTCAATGGCCGCATGCACCATCTGCTGAGTGCGGTAATAGCGCTTGTCGGTGTAATCGGCCTCGGCAAAGGCCTTATCCGGGTCGCCGGCCTTCATCGTGGTAAAGATAGAGAGGTTGCTGGTGCCTGGGTAGTGGATGGCCGGGGCGTCGGGCTGCATGGAGTAGAAGGGGTCAAGCACCGGTTCAAGCGGCTCATACTCCACCTTGACGAGGGATGCGGCGAGGGTAGCGGCCTCCTCGGTGGTGGCGCAGACGGCGGCGACCTCGTCGCCCACCATGCGCACCTTCTTGCGGCAGAGCGGCTCCTTGTCCGCCAGCTCCTTGAAGGCCTCGGGGTTGCCGAGGTTGTGGCCCTCGGGGAAGTCCTGTCCGGTCAGCACGCCCTTGACGCCGGGGACCTTGAGCGCCTCGGTGAAGTCTATGCTCTTTATGAGCGCATGGGCGTATGGCGAGTGCACCAGCTTGCAGTAATACATGCCGGGCAGGTCCACGTCGTCCGTGTAGACGGCGGTGCCGGTGACCTTAGCCTCGGCGTCTATGCGTATGTATGCATTGCCCTTTCCGGCAAGCTCATAATCCTCAGGCTTCTTGTATACGCTCTCAATGTCGGCGTAGTACTCCTTGGACATTATCGCCATTACGCATTGACCTCCTTTGCCCTCGCCAGCTTCTTTGCGGCGGCATCTATAGCCTCGACTATCTTGGCGTAGCCGGTGCAGCGGCAGAGGTTGCCCGCGATGCCGTCGCGGATTTCCTCCTCGGTGGGGTTGGGATTCTCGTTGAGCAGCGAGAGCGCCGACATTATCATGCCAGGCGTGCAGAAGCCGCACTGGAGCGCCCACTTGTCCATAAACTCGCGCTGCAGCGGATGCTGCACGCCGTTCACGCGCACGCCCTCGATGGTGGTTATCTCATGCCCGTCGGCCTCCACCGCCAGCATGATGCAGGAGGGCACGGCCCGGCCGTCGAGCAGAATGGTGCAGGCGCCGCACTCGCCCTCCTCGCAGCCGCGATTCGTGCCGGTGAGGTGCATCTCCTTGCGCAAGAAGTCCACCATGGTCATGTTCACCGGCGCAAGTGCCTCGACGGGTTCGCCATTCAGGGTAAAATGGATTATCTTCTTCATTCTTCGTCCTCCTTACTCGCCCCTCATCGTGGCGATGGCCTCGTTGATGGCGCGCTTCGTGTAGACACGGATCATGTCGTAGCGGTACTCCGCCGAGGCGCGGAGGCTTGAGCGCGGGTTCATCTCGTCCGCCGCCTGCACGCCAACCTTTTCGAGCACCTCGTCGGTTATCTCGCTGCCGATGAGCAGCTGCTCCGCCTTTTTCGCGCGCACGGTGATGACGTCGCCGCCGCCGACGGCGATGCGGGCGCCCTCCACTTTTCCGTCCTTCATGCGCAACCAGGCTGCGACGCCGACGATGGCAAGGTCCATAGCCTTGCGGACAGAACGTTTGAAGTACGTGGAGCCCTCCCCGGGGCCGAGCTCGGGGATGAAAATTTCGGTCACGAGCTCGCCCTTGGACTTATCTACATTTATCTTCTTGAAGCCCGTCCAGAACTCGTCTATAGGCACCACGCGGCTGCCCTCGGGGCCAGTGACGGTGATGCGAGAATTCATTGCCAGCAGAATGGGCGAAGTGTCCGCCGTGGGCGAGGCGTTGCAGATGTTGCCCGCCATGGTGCCCTTGCGCCGGACCTGGTTGGAGCCCACGTAGTGCGCGGCTTTCGCAACTGCGGGCATCTTCTCCTTCACTATGGGTGAGGACTGAATGTCGAAGAGCTTGGTGTTGGAGCCTACGTGCAGCCCCTCGCCCTCCACAAAGTCGAGCCGCGTGAGCCCCGGGATGGTCTTCAGGTCGATAACGGTGGTCATGCCCCTAGATACGGACTTGGGTATCTGCAAAATAATGTCCGTGCCGCCCGACATGACGACGCATTTGCTGCCCAGAGACACCATGAGGCCGGAGGCCTCCTCCAGCGACTTGGCGGCAACGTAGTCGAATTCAGGTAACGCCATAATTTTTCCTCCTTAATTGGTTTGGAGCCAAATTCCAATGAGCATGTTTATTATTTCACGATGCCGGAAAGTCTGGCAATGCGCAAAAACATACGCAGGCGCAAATGCACCTGCGTATGTTTACAGTTTGTTCACTTTTTGTCGAAAGGACTATTCCTCCAAAAGCTCCTGATGCCGCCTCAGTGCCTCGACAGAGCGCACGCAGGAAAGCCGTTTATGTGCTCTATGAGTCCAAGGTCGCGCAGTGTGCGCATTGAACGGACGGTAGTGGAGCGGTTTATGCCAAGTATTTGAGTCAGCAGCTGGATATTGATGCGCTTGTGTATGAGCACCTTGCCGTCGTAGGCGGCGCCGTAGCGTGCGGCAAACTCCAGCAGCAGCTCACATAGCCTCCACTCCGCGCCTCGGCTCTTGGCCTCCCTCAGCTCATCCATAGCCTCCAGGAACTTGTCCGAGACGGAGCAGAAGAGCGCAAACAATGCCCGCGGCTCGGCGTTCACGGTCTCCAGCAGCTTCTCCCGGCTAATACTCAGAAGCTCCGACGCCTCCAGCGTGCGGAAACTCACGGGCGAGGGCCTTGAGAGCAGCACATTGGCTTCGAGCAGCATTGCGTTTGTCTCCATCACGTAGCAAATTAGCTCGTTGCCGTTTGCAAGCTCCTCATAACCTGCTACTGTGCCTCTTTTGACGATATAAAACCTGTCCGGCACTCTGTCCCGTTCCAGAAGCACATGGTTTTTGGGGTAGGATTCAAGTGTGCCTACGGCGTCCCAGTCGCTCACGTCGGAGTCAGGCCGAATGATGCACGAGCTGCTGAAGCTCGCTCCACCAAAGTTATATACCTCCCCGGAAAAGCGACCCTCGTCCGTCACATTGCTTCTGTCCACTGCTCATCCCCTCCCCTGCTTTGCTCATTTTATTGTATTTTAGCTCCGAGGCAGGTTAATTGCAAACAGTTCTTCAATGTCATACGCCTCACGCGCCTTTTTGAATCAGGCGGCTTAAGACTGCCTTCCAGCTGAGAGCCGGGCTTTCCTGCACGCGGAGCTGGCGGTAGATAAAGGAGAGCAGTCTCCTAAATCCAGTCAAATCGGCGGGATAATTTAACCACCCCGCCGATTGCATTTGTTCATTATTGCCATTCGCGTCTGAGGATTCGCATCATGATAAAATCGCTATATTCATTGTTGTAGTAATACGCCTCTTCCATAACGCCTTCCTGCTTGAATCCAATTTTCTTATAGAATTCCAGCGCATCTGTGTTAAGCCCCACTACTCCGATTGAGACCCGATGCATCTCATATTCATTGAAGGCCATATCGAGCATTATACGTATCGCCTCTGTACCGTATCCTTTGTGCTGCATCTTCGGGTCTGGAATTATGATTGTAAGGTCGGTCTGATGCCACGCAGGAAACATGCGCAACAGGCCGGTCTCACCGATAATATTGCCGTCGAGATCTGTAATAGTGAACCATACCGAGTCCTCTGATTTATGGCTTACGTTAATGCAGGTTTTGACCTCTTCTTCATCGGTTGGCTTCTCAAAGCCGCATTGAAACATGACTTGCGGCTGGTTAAACCAATAGGCATAATATGGTGCGTCCTCTTCTCTCTGCTCGCGCAGGATGAGCCTTTTCCCTCTGATTTCTTTGTTCATGCGTTTCACAAACCTCTCTTTACACCTGTTGATGAAATACTATAGCACATAAATGCGAGCATTTCCACCGCGCAACTTGAGGCGGTTGTTTTCAGTGGAAAAATCCCCGAAACGCCTGTGTTTTCAGGCATTTCGGGGACTTGAAGAAGCTAATTTATTATTCCCATTCGAGTCTCAGAATGTGTTTTTCAGTGATTATGTACGCTTTTTGTGCGTTTTTCGCTCAGATAGTCCAGCTCATGCAGACATTTTTGACAGTCCGCGGGATTTTTGTAGCCAATGTGTAGCCAGCGGGTATTATGCTCTTTTAGTTCATCTCAACCTTATAATTCCATTTGAACCACTATTCCCGACTATAAAGCGGAAAGGAGTATGCTTATGTCAGAGCTTCTATCATGCAAATTCAACATCGACACCGCCTGCGTCGAGCTGCGCTACGCTGACGGTGGAACCATCAGGATCTACACTCCCGGCATTGAGGACAGCTTCGATACCACCATAGCCATGAGAACCGAAATGGACTGGCTCATCTACAACGCTCCACTCGAGTATGCGCAAATGGTTCTGGATGGCACCCTGGAAAGCTATCTGCGTAGAGTATCCGGCACGCATAGCTTGGAGCTGGACGATTGACAAAGCGAGAGGCTGGCGCATAGCGCGTCAGCCTCTTTTCAAAAGCGTTATCTCCAGCAGGCCCTTCCCTGCCCTGCGCTGGGCGTATTCCAGCAGGTTCGCCGCGTTGCTGGCCGTGTGCCAGACATAAGCTATCAGGAAATCCGCCTGCTCGACCATCCGCCGGTTTGCACGTACTATTGCCACGCTTTGCGGCACCTTTTCTGTGCCGAAAGGGTAATATGTGTAGTCAAAACCAGCAGGTCTGTATATTGGCCGCTCAGCCGGATGATGCGGCAATAGCAGGACAAGCTCTATCCCCTCGTGTTTGGCCTTCGCCTCAATAACCGCCTCAGCGGCGAGGCGGTCAAAGCCGCCGTAATGCCCGACCACGAACTGCGTCACACCAAGCTCGCAGATGTGCCGCTCTACTTCCGACAGCAGCGCCGGATATATCTCGCGCGACGCCTCCCTGTGACCTATGAAAAAGCAGCATTTTCTGTCCATCGCCCTCACCAACCCTTTTGAGTTATTTTAACTCAAAAGGGTTAATCTTTTCAAGGGCAAACGGTTATCATCGTCTTGAAATGAGGTGATGCCCGTGGACATTGGGGAGGCGGTAAAGGAGCGTATTTTGGAGCTCTGCCGCGAGGAGAACATCTCCATCAACAAGCTGTGCAGCATGAGCGGAGTGACACAGTCCACAGTGAACAACATAGTCAGCGGCCGCAACCACAGCGCGACCATATCGACGATCAAAAAACTCTGCGACGGCCTGGGCATCTCGATTGAGGACTTCTTTCACTCGGAGCTGTTCAGGGGCTTGGAGCAGGAGCTGAAATGAAACCGGCGTCCCATGGTGGACGCCGGTTTTGCTTGCACCGCATTATTTCGTTACTTCAAGTTGTACGTACTTCTTGAAATATTTGTCAAATTTGTCGTCCTTCATTGCTTCTATATATGCTTCCATCAATTCATGTATTTTCTTCGCCTCATCGGTGTAGCACAGATCCAAATACTTTTCCTTTACTACTGGCTTCAGTAACAACTCTAGCTCTGTTTTGACGCCGAATTTTGCTGATACAATTCTAAAGGCATTGCCTATGACAGAATAAGCCTCTCCGCTGTTACAATATGAATTGAACTCTTCATAAAGTTCCACAAAACAATTGTATGTACGTTTCAACACCTCGATTAGTTTATCATCATCGAGCATGAGCTTTGCATGGTTATACGAAGCTGTCATTTGCTCATATGCCGTTTGCAGTTCTTTTGACCACATATCCAAAGATTTTGGCATAGAGAAAACTTCAGCAACATTCCCGACAGCTTGATGCACGACCCTCAGTCCATTAAAGAAATCGTTGTATATAGCCAGTGCGTTTTGTCTGAGTATGTTCTTATAGTCTCGATCGGCAATTTGCTTTTCCAGAGCCTGGTTTTGCTTATGCTGCTGGCATGCAATGAACACGGAAATCGCCGTGAGGATCAGAGGGCCAAGTGCGCTCAGATATAACAGCCAGGTCGGATTTTGGCTCTCTTCCAGTATCTGAACTATGTCATTAAGCGCCTGAAGGATGTCTTCCATATCTATTCTCCCAATACACAGTTCTTCAGCCCTAACTGGTAAACTGCGGCCAGGCCGAAGTAGTTCATTTCCTTCGGGAAATGGTTTGCCGGGTGCCAGTAGTCGAGGACAAGCACCTTGTTGCCATTTAGCTCCATCGTGTAGTACAGGTTTTCGTTGTACGTATCGCGCACCTTTCTTCCAGTCATGCGCTCTGCGATGATGTCAAGCGCTGAGCCGGTGTAGCCGCAGACGATGACGGTCGGATCGCAGAGAGAAAGCTGTTTCCACAGCCGCTCTGCATCGAACCAGGCGTAGCTGCGTATCTCGTCCATACTTGAGCTGTTATTGCCGCCGCTCTTTTTTACGTTTACAACGGCTATGCGCCTCAGGTGCTCATTGCCGTACTTTGACACATCCAGCCCGGGATCATATGGAGCAAGCTCCTCTGCCGTGGTATTGAGCAGAGCGTATGTCCAGTGCGAGACCCTGCGCCACATCCTCGAGGCGGAGTTGCCCGTCAACAGATGGTCACTGGAAAGATCCCAGTCCCCGTCGCCGTTGTATGCCTCCTTGAGTAGGAAAAGCGGACGTGTTCGCTGCGCGAACCACAGCTCCGGGCAGACCACCCCGTCGCGGATGAACACCGTATTTGCGTGGTTTATCTCGGTCGCGGCGATGCCATATTCCTTGCGGTCTGAGACGGAACCCATGATCTTCTTCCACTCCGCAAACAGGGCATTGTTCTCCTCAATATATCCCATTGCATATTCTCCTCGGTCACTTCATCACTTTTTACCGCTCTTTGCTTTCTTCTCCGCAAAGTATTTCTCAACTTCTTTGAGCGCCTTTTTTGTTGGGATGAGGGCGGCCATTTTTTCGAGTTTCAGGTCGCTCTCGCGCATGATCTGGTAGTGGCTCTGGTTCTGCGAGCACACCCAGCGCGGCTGGTTCTTCATGGCGAATACATATGGCGCTCCACATTTGCAGCGCAACACGCCGTCCACCGGGTATTGCTGCTCTGGATGCCTCGTATAGCCGCAGGACGAGCAGCTCCAGTATATGCCGCCGCTATCGCTCTCTTTTATCAGCATTTCGGCGCCACAGATGGGACAGGCAAGCTCAACGCTGCTCTCTACAGCTTCGCTTATGTGTCCGATATCGTAGAGCTTCTCAAAATCACCCGTCAATTCGCGGCTCTCGTGCCTCTGCATGACCTCACCCGTTAGCCCGCTGAAGCTAAGCACGTTGAGAGAGCCTATCCATGTCGCATCATCGTCAACTATCACCAACTTCTCGTGCATTCCCTTCTTGTGGACGATACTCACCCCGGAATCAGACAGAGCTTTTTCACAGAGCTTATACGAATACAGCTCCCTCTTGCCCCGCTCACTCAGCGCTTTTGTCACGACTATGATACGTTTTCCAGCGTTTGCTGCGTCCGCAAAATATGGCAGCAGCTCTGCCAGACGATTCTCGGTAATAAATGGCGAGTATATTATCAACCTATTCTTGAAGTTTACGAGATCGCCTTGGAAGTGTTCAAAGAATGAGTCCTCCCTGCAAACCATGCTGCGACCCGCATGCCCTGTTACGACGACATCACAGGCACCCTTTGCATATGTGAGACCCGGCAGAAGCTCCTTTGCGTCAACCTTTTTGAGCTTCAGATTATCTAACAACATATCCAGAAGCTCTGAAAGGGCATTGTTCTTTGCTCGTTTGCGACAGTATGCAAAGTTTCCGACCACATACAGCTTGAATCTAGCTCTTGTAACGGCCACATTGAACATTTTCCTCAAACTCGCATTCACTTCAGGTTCAGGCCTGAACACCCCCGCCTTGTAGTGGGGCTCGTCGATAACGAGGTCGAATATCACGATGTCGGCTTCGCTGCCCTGAAAGCTGTGGATGGTGCCGGCCCTGATATAATTCAAGTTTTCCTTGAACCCTCGGCTGCTGTATTCCAAATCTATCAGCTTGTTGAGCCTTGCGGTGTGGGGCTTGTACGGTGCAATTATGAGCACACTGGCCTGCTCAACGGGTTTTGCAGTATTCGGGTCAAGTTCGGACAACACGTTTTCCAGGCATTTAAAGGCCAGGTCAACGTCCACGGCGGCCGAAAAACAGTTCAGGCGGCTGTGGCTCTTGCCCTGCGGTACGCCGGTGACCCAGGCGTGCAGGCTCTCCGTGTCCACGAGGTGTATGCTGTGTTTTGTGCGTTTGCCGGAGTACCAGCCATAAAACTCTTCCCGCTGTTTGAGACGGTGCTCATCGTTGTCATGGGATATGAGTCCGCCATATTCTCCGTAATAGATATTTGCAATACCTGCGATTTCAGATTCCATGCGGAACTGGTCGTTAAGCATTATGAAATTCTGCGGCCGCCTGTCCTTTATGGCTTCAAGCATCCCGCTGTGGAAAAAGATGTCCTGACCCAGCCATTTTTGCGCCACGGGCGTGTTGGCCATGACGATAGGCGGCAGCTGCAAAAAGTCGCCCACTATGACGACATTTTTCTCTGCCAGCAGTGCAGCGCACCAGAGCGCGGGTATCGACGCCATGGACGCCTCGTCGAGTATTACCGTGTCGAACGTGCGAGACCTGAGTGTGTCGCTCAGGTATGATTTAGCCAGCGTAGTGCCGACGATCTTTGCGCTAAGTACGGCCTGCCACTCCAGCTCATGCAATTTTGCTTCGACCTCGTCCAGTTCTTTGATTGTCTCCGTCTGCTGTTCAATAAGCTTTGACTTCTCAGCCTCAAGTGCGGGAATATCACAGCCGGAAAGCTCAGCTTTAATTGTGACCTCAAGCGCCTTGAGGTCTTCATAAACCGACTTTGCATCCTCAGCCTCGAGTTCGTAGTCGAAAGCCAGGCAGAGCGAGCGCTCGCGTGCTATGTCCTCCTGCAGGGCTGACTCAAGCTCACTGAGCTTTTCTCTCTTTTTCTGAGCCGAGTTTTTCAGCTGAGCGCAGAGCTGCTGTTTTTCCTTGAGCTTGCCTGTCGCGGCGTCTATTGCGGCGAGCTGTTCATTAATCTCACGAAGCTCAACGGTAAGGTCGTCCCTCTCCTGCCTAAGCTGAGGCAGCACCGCCCGGGCTTTTTCTGCGGATGCCGAGAATTCCTGAGCCTTGCCAAGCCAGTATTCCGCGCTCTGGCTGGGTATCACTCTCTTTAGCTGCTCACTCAGAAGCAGAACCTCGTCGAGCTGGTTCTTATATTCCTCCTCGAGCATCTCCTCGCATCTAAGTTCCTCTTCTGCCTTCGGCACTCTCAGGGCTATCTGCTCCGCCCGTTCCTTTGCCTGGAGGTAAGAGGCCTTGCCGGAAAAGAATTTTCCGAGGGAGCTCTTGCCCTCGTAATCTGCTATTTCGTGAAACGCGGTCTTTGCCTGGGACGCAAGGGAATCGAGCTCCGCATTGAGCTTTGCGATGGTCTCCGCACAGCTGTGCAGCTGCTCATTTAGGAACTGCTCCGACATGAGCTTTTCTTTTTGCTGCCTCAGCTGTCTATAGACGTCGTGCTTCCTGGCCTCATCGCGCGCCCGCTGGATCTTGTGCGGAGCCTCATCGAGCATTTTCTCCGCGCACAGGATGTTCTGACAGAGTGACTCTAGTTCCTTTCTCTGCGCCAAGGCTTTCTTGTGCAATGAGGCACGACTCTTATACTCGGGGTGCTCTGACAGCTCCTTTTTAATCTCGCCGTCAAGCTTTTCTGCCTCACGTTCCGCCGCGGCTATTTCCCTTTTCAGTGCTTCTATTATCTGCATATCTCCCGGAAAGAGAGGGAGATTCGTCTTTTCAAGCCAAGTGTTTTTGCTCAGCAGAAGCCGAATTTCGTTCTGATTTCTCTGCAACGACGCAAGCTGGTTTTTCAGAGCAGCTTCTCTTTCATACAGCTCCCGTCCCAGTACGTCTGTGTGCGTTTTCAGCAGCACGCGCTCCGGCAGAGGTCTTGACGGGATGCCCAAACGCAATATTGGATAGATGCCGCCCTCATCCAAACCGTGCTCGCTGAAATACGTCCTGTCCGCTTTCTCTATCGCGCCATCGACGGCGGTGTTAGTGTGGGATACGACCAATACAGAGCGTCCATGCCTATATAGCCCGTCAATAATTTGGCCGATTACGGTGGTCTTGCCAGTTCCCGGCGGGCCCCAGATGTATGTGATATCGTTGGCAAGCGCGGCTTCCACCGCACGGTTCTGGTTCTCAGTGTTGCCGGGATATATAAAAGGCTCGTCGTATTGGAATATCTTTCTGGCCTCGTATACTTTACCACCCTGCAAGAGCATACGGTCACCCGCCGGGTTTGGCTTTTCGGCGTTTTCCTCGATGCAGCCGATGAGCCGCTCCATCAAAACTGTCGCGCCGTTTTCGAGACGCGCCTTGCCAAGCGCGCCTGTCAGCTCGATTTTAGAAGATATGATAATGGAGTTTTCGTCAAAGCTGACCACGGTGACATTGAATTGCTCCTTACCGATGGTCAGCTTGCATGGCGTATCCGCCGGCATCGCCGGGGCGTACTCGACCCTGAATCTGTACCAGAATTCAGCGCCCCTGCTATCTATCCGCCTGCCGGCAAACAGCAGCGTTGACGACAGCCCACTGCTCTTGACCTTATGTATTTCCTCTTCCAGTGCCTGCCTGAACTCCGCGAGCATACCATGCAGCTCAACGCGCTCATTATCCATTAGATCAGGCATATCCCACACCCTCACCTGGTTTTTGTAGATTATAACACAGTCAGCCTAATATTGCCATAACAACAAGCGCCAGCGCTGCACGAAGTTTGATCGTGTCCGGACACGGACATTGCTTGCACGATATTGCCACAAGGCTCTCCCGGCCACAAAGCCGGGAGAGCCTCTGGTCTGTGCGACGGTTGCGACGGTTGCGACGCTTGGTTTGGGGTGTCGGTTTTACCGTTGCAAGCGTCGCAAGCGTTGCGTTATGCGGTCACTTCATACGCCTGGACTATCACCGGGACGTGCGTCAGGCGGATGCGGCGGCCTTCGTGTTTTGTCTTGAACTCGTACTTTACCTGATGCTCGTCCAGCAGGCGGCCTGCGTTCACGTTCAGGTGGCGCGTCAGGCGATTTACCGCCATACTCGTGTTTATCGCCCTCGCCAGCTCGCTCGGGCTGCCCTCCCACTCTCCGGCGCTGATGCTCAGCTTTGCCACCGCCTCCAGCACCGGGTCGGGCGGTTGCCGCCAGGGCTGGGTGTCGGCGCACTCCAGCTCCCAGGTCAGGCTGTCGGCGTCTTTCTTCAGATGCAGCCTCTGGTCGGGCTGATCGCGGCCTGCAACGTCGAGCGTTGCGGTGAGGTCTGTGCGCTTCTCTTTGCGCATAAGCAGCGCGCCGTCCGCGCAGCCGAACAGGCCCGTCGTGCCCGAGATAGTCTCAAAGCAGTCGTCAGCCGTCTGCTTTCTCGTGTGGTGCACCGCCAGTACGCAAACGCCGTGGCTGTCTGCGAAAAACTTGAGGCGGTTTATAAGCTCGTAGTCGCTGCCGTAGCTGTAATCTTTCGAGGCCTCGCGCACCTTTTGCAGAGTGTCGAGCACTATCAGCTTTGTCTCCGGGTGCTCTCTCACGAATCGCTCCAGCTGTGCGTCAAGGCCGTCTCCGAGCATCTTTGCGTTGACGGAAAAGTGGAGCTCGTCCGTGCCCTCAACGCCGAACATACGCGACATCCTGTCCTGCAGGCGGCGGAAGTCGTCCTCCAGGGCCAGGTAGAGCACCGTCCCCTGGTGAACGTCGTAGCCCCACAGCGGCTGGCCTGTGCTTACGTGGTAGGCAAGCTGGGCGACAAGAAAAGACTTGCCTATCTTCGGGGCGCCTGCCAGTATGTACGCCCCGGCGTACAGCAGGCCGTCTATGACGGGCGGCCTGCTTTCGTACACGTTTTCATAGAGTTCATTCAGCGACACTGTATGTAAATAGCCGGGGCTGTTCATTCTCTGCATCTTTTTGAGCAGCCCGCCCAGCTTGGTTTCTTCATTGGTTTCTTCAATAATTTCTTCAGTCACACAGTCCTTCATATGGAGTCACCGCCTATCTGAAGGCCGTAGAACTTCTTTTTGAAGTACTGCACCGGACATTTTCCAGAAACGGTTATGTACCCCATGCTCTTCAGCTCCCGATTCATCTCTCTCACAATCTGATACGCTTTGCTCCTGCTGACTCCCATGATTTCGGCTACCTCCTGAGCCGTTACAAATTGTGCCTGCATTTTACCTCCTGATTGTAAAGTATATGAATCTCAAGTGCGCTTACATTTCACCTCCTATCATAATGCGCACTATCAATACGTATAGCATTATATGTACTATCGGTGCGTTTGTCAACAGTATCAAATTTAATTATGTACTTGCAATTCGCATTACTATCTGATATACTCTGTTCGAGGTGAACTGAATGGAGCACAACTACGACGATTTCGACTACACCGGCGGAAGCGGAGAAGCCTTCGACTCAAAGGAGATCGGCAAACGAATACGCCTTGCGCGCAAAATGAGGCACATCAGCCAGACCAAGCTGGCTGAAATGCTGGACCGCTCGCTGAGAACGATACAGAAATACGAGTGCGGGGACATAGACGTTTCGATTTCGGCGCTTGTAAGCATCTGCGCTGCGCTGGACGTTCCCCTGTCGTACATGATCGGTCTCGGAACGAGGAGGGCGGTTTTGACCAGTCTTGCCGACGTCATGGACTTTCTGTTCTTGCTCGACACGGCAGATGAGCTGGACTTCGACATTGAAGTTGAGAAGCCGCCAAAGAGCCAGAGCTGGAAGTGCTCGCTCTCTTTCGGCGGCACGGGGACGAGCGCCGAGCTCAATCCCTCGTTCTGCCTGCTGCTCGAACAGTGGAAGGAGCAGCGCAGCAAGCTGGCAAGCGGCCAGCTGTCGGCAGAAGACTACGCGGCCTGGAAGGACCAGACCATAACTTACAGCTCGTCTCACGAGCTCCATCTCCCACCGGCGGAAGGCGGCGATGAGCCCCAAGCTGAGGAACCGCTGACTGAGGAGGACATACAGATGGTGCACGAGTTTGTAAAGAACAATCCCGGATTAGTTGCGAAGATGAAAAAGGACAAAAAGCAATGAGCACATACTGAGACTCGAGAGAAAGGAGCGATTCATGTCAGTAACAAAAGACGGAAACACAGGCAAATGGATGTCTCAGGTGCGCATTAGGGACTGGACAGGCAAGGTAATACACAAGAAGAAGCGCGGCTTTGCAACCAAACGCGAGGCGCTGCAGTGGGAGCGCGACTTCATAAGTCGGGCGAATGCCAACCTCGGGATGACGTTCAAGGACTTCATCGGGCTCTACCTTGAGGACATGGAGAAGCGGCTCAAGCCCTCGACTCTGGCCAACAAACGGTTCATGATCGACCTCAAGATAACGCCCTTCTTCGGCCGGGTGCCGCTCGACGAGATCAAGCCGACCGACATAAGGCGCTGGCAGAACGAGCTGACCAGCTACCGCGACGACAAGGGCGAGCCGTATTCCCAGACCTATCTCCGGGTCATCAACAACCAGATAACCGCCATCTTCAACTACGCGGTCAAGTATTACGGTCTGAAGGAAAACCCCTGCCACAAGGCCGGGAGCATGGGCAAAAAGTCGGCGGACGAGATGCTGTTCTGGACGCGGGACGAGTTTACGAAGTTCATTGAAGCGCTGAAAGACCGGCCCGCCTCCTACGCCGCATTTATGACGCTGTACTACACCGGTATGCGAGAGGGCGAGCTGCTGGCTCTGACTCCGGCGGACATCGACTTTGAAAAGTCGGTCATCGCCATCAGCAAGAGTTACCAGCGGCTCGGGGACAAGGACGTTATCACCTCGCCCAAGACTCCAAAAAGCAACCGGGTGGTCACGATGCCGGAAGTCCTGAGCGCTTGCCTGAAGGGGTACATGGAAAAGTGCTACGGCCTCCAGCGCGGCGACAGGCTGTTTCCGTACACGAAGCATTTTCTCTACCACGAGATGGAGCATGGCTGCAAGGTCTCCGGGGTCAAGCGCATCCGCGTGCATGACATCCGGCACAGCCACGCGAGCCTGCTGGTGGAGATGGGCTGCTCTCCCCTGCTCATTGCCGAGCGGCTCGGGCATGAGAAGGTGCAGACCACGATGGACACATACAGCCACCTGTATCCGAACAAGCAGGCCGAAGTAGCCAGACAGCTCGACGCCATAGCTCGATGAGCTCTCTGGCTACAAAAAGCCCGTTCGATGTAGCCAAGTTGTAGCCAGCAAAAACAGCAAAATCCCCGAAACGCCTGTGTTTTCAGGCATTTCGGGGACTTGAAGAAGCTAATTTATTATTCCCACTCGATACTGCCAGAAGTTTTCTAAGCAGATTTGCTTATAGAATTTAGCTCAGGGTATTGGTATTCTTTTCATTATTCAGATAGTAGAGGCTATCTGATTTTTTGTTGCCATGGTGTTGCCAGCAGTGTAGCTGCAAAACTCTATGCAAAAATTATTATACCATACAAAAAGTCGCTCAACAAATTTATTACCGCGCTAATCTTGAATACTTTCTGCTATTCACTTCAAGTATCTATCGATTGCTTATTTTGCTGTTTTGCCCATTCATTAGACTCATGCACATATTTGGGATCTTTATAATACTCACGAATGGAAGGCAATAAAATTCTGGCAAAGCTCTCAATCTGGCATTTTGACAATTCAAAATTCCCCAAGTTATATTCTTCAGTATACGTTGTCTCAAAGTTCTCGTCAAAATGTACGACTATCATCGGCACTTTTGCTTCTTTAAACTTTTCTTCAAGTTCCATATTTATCCCTCCAAGACAAAAAAGATATAAATATCTAACTTTTTAGTTGTCAGGTATGAACTTTCGCATACTAAGAATAGATGTGGTTAAGCACGAGACCAAAGAAGCGATGAAATTTTGCAACACTTTATGTTGACGGCTGCGGCATCCAACTTAAAATGATGTGTAAGTTTACTCGCTCATATAATCCAGCATTTGCTGATTCAATGTTTCCTTTACTACTCGCCACTCCGGGAAAAAAGCGTCCATATACTTCTGGAATTGCTCATGGTGATTTCGCTCCAGCAAGTGCACCAATTCATGGGTCACGACATAAGCGAGACACTCTGGAGTTTTCTTTGCAAGCTGGAGGTTAATCCAAATCCTTTTTCGGTCTATATTGCAGGTTCCCCATTTGGTACGCATGTTTTTGACCTTCCACTCAGATGCATGGACACCTACAACCTGTTCACATTTTTGAATCACTTCCGGCAGCTTGCTTTTTAGCTGCTTCCGATACCAATCATTCAAAACACGCTCGCGCTGCTCCGGGGTGCTTTCAGGCCTCACTTGCAAAATCAGATGCCCGCCTGTAAGGGACACCTCATTCCTAACATTTGAGTATTGCACATCCAGACGATAACGACGCCCCCAGACATAGTAGCTCTCTCCGGTCACATACTGTCGCTTCGTTTGTCGTGCCTGTGCTGCGAAGTTTGCACGCTGCTTTTTGATCCAGGAAATTCTGGATACAGCAAACATCCTGATCGCATCGTCCCCAGCAGAGTATGGCGCAGTAATTTGGACTTTTCCATCGGGCGGCAGAACACGAATGTACATATTCTTGATATTCTTTTTTGTAATGGCAATACTCATGTTGCCGATTTGCAGTTCATCCACTAGAATTCACTCTGCTCCTTTACTAATGCAAGTAACTGATCGGCTTCCTGATCATCTTTTACGACAGCACGAATAGCACGCCAGATTTTGCGCTCTTTGATTTTGCTTCCCCGGAAATTGTCCTGTTTGCTGGACATGACAGCGGCATATATCTGATTGGCCACAACCGTATCCCCGTTGAGATGGTCATAAAAGGCTCGCTTGGCGGCACTCTCCCGGATTTCCGGAGGATATTCTGTGCCGCTTTCTGGTTTATGTACCTTCCTTGCCAGTTCCACAATCTGACGCAAATACTCCTCATAGTTGATCACGTCATTTTTGCGTTTTTCAATCAACTCATGAAGAAGTGCAGACATCTTCTCGTAATATTTGGGGTTGCTTTGGGTTCTCTCAACAATTTCCTTGCCAATATTGTTTTCAATAGTCTCTGCAACCGCTTCCTGCTCTTTGGGTGTAGAGGCAGGCATATCCTTCAATGTGGAAATCCCGTTGTCTACCAATAGCTCGACCAGTGTTGCTCCTCCAAAGGAGGTCAACACACGACTTGGATCAGCCGACAAATAAGTATCGATTAAATGGCGCATGTCCGGATCATATTTCTTCAAATCCACATAGTCACCGCTGGCCAGACGCACATCGTCACGCACTTTGATGTAGTAGGTAACTTCTCTCTCCAGCGCCTTGATCTGTTCCACAGTATAGTGGTACTTTTCTTGCAATTCGCCCGATACTTCACCAAAAGCGCGAAGAGCTGTCGCTGACAGATTGTAAAGCTGTTCCCGCTTGGGCATATTCTCTTCCAATTCATCCAAGTCAAAGGCTTCGGTGTTGGCACCGCAGAAATAATGGTAGTAGTCCACCATATCTTTAGGCGGAGCCACAGGTTCGCACAGTGCACGAAGAGCTTCCAGCGAATCCTCCAGCTGTTCCTTAGCCTTGTCTAAACGATCTGTCAGCAGGCCGGAGACATCTTCCTTATCGTAGCAGTCAAATGCTTCGGAGGTATAGTCTGCAACCGCATTTTCCAAGGATCGAAACAGGTCTTTGTAGTCAATAATATACCCAAATTCCTTATCTTCACCATCCAGACGATTGACGCGGCAGATTGCTTGGAACAAGCCATGGTCTCGCATAGACTTATCAATATACAGATAAGTGGCAGGCGGAGCATCAAAGCCTGTCAGGAGCTTGTCAACCACAATCAGAAGTTTCATCTGTTCCGGCTGCTTGATAAACTTTTCCTTGACCTCTTTTTCAAATGCCTTCGGGTCTTTCCCACCCAGCATCTTCATGTAGATCTCGTATTGCTCCACAGCCTCAGTCTCGCCATCATCGCCCACAGTTTCGGTACGAATATCGCCCACCGCTGGTTCGTAAGAGGTCACGATAGCGCACTTCCCCTTCAGCTCGGTCTCCTGGAACAATTCATAAAATTTGCACGCCTGATAGATACTGCCAGCCACCAGCATAGCATTACCCCGCCCATCGTGCAGGCGTGGTTTTGTCTCCATATCGAAAACAATATCCGCTACAATCTGTCCCAATCGGGCCTTGGAACTGAACATTTTTTGCAGATTGCCCCAACGCTGTTTCAGCTTAGCTTTTGCCACACCGGTCAGCCCGCGCGTTTTTGCCTCAAACCAGGCGTCGATCCGATCCTGCTGGACAACATTCTGCTCCACTTCTCGGGCCTCATAGCGCAGATCCAAAACCACTTTATCCCGCACTGCTTCATCAAACTTGTAGCGATGAATGTAAGGGCCAAATACCTCCAGACTGGTCTCCTTATCCTTTTTCATCAATGGAGTACCAGTGAAACCGATAAAGGTGGCATTCGGCAAAATGGTTTCCATCGCTTTGTGGAGCTTGCCGGACTGGGTACGGTGACATTCATCCACAAAGACATAGAAATCTCCTTTGGGAGAGAAGTTTTCCGGCAGCGAGCGTTTCAGTTCCTCAATAAATCCAGTATAATCGGACTCGCCGCTCTTGCCTCTGTTTTTCTTGCCGAACTTATGAATCAGGGAGCACATCATAACCGGCGATGTGTCGTTAATCTTCTGGATCAATTCGCTTCCCCGGCGAATACGGACAATCCCCTCATTGACCCCGGCAAACACCTGCTCGATTTGCACATCCAGCTCATCACGGTCAGTGATAATCAGGATACGGCTGTCAGAAATATTCTCCTTAATCCACTTACCGAGCCACACCATGGTCAAGGATTTTCCGGAGCCTTGGGTGTGCCAGATGATACCACCCTCATGCCGCCGCACAAAATCCCGTGCTGCCATATTGCCAAAGAACTGATTTGGCCGGCAGGTCTTTTTTACTCCACTGTCAAACACAATGAAATTATGCAACAACTCTACAAGGCGCTCTTTCCGGCACAGAGAAATCAGGTTCTTGTCCAGACGCAAAGGGTATTTTTCGATTTGAGCGCGCACCGCTACAGAAACCTCATCTCTGGCATTGGGATCTTCTTTCCAGGAAAGATAATACTTTTCTGGTGTGCCGGTGGTACCGTAACGCAGCCCCTCCGAATCATTGCCGGCCAGGACAAGCCCAATGGTGGCAAAGAACTGCATAATCATATCCGGGCGCTGATTAGTCAGGTTCTGGCGGATTCCCTCCGACATGGAAACCGTGCTGCGCTTTAGCTCTATGACCGCAAAAGCGATACCGTTAATGTACAGCACCAAATCCGGGCGCTTGTGCTTGATGGTGACTTCCTCAGCGATGTAAAAGTTATTTTCCAGCGGATGCTCCCAATCCACAAACTGGACGGTGGTTTTGTGTTGGCCGACAGACTCGCTGACCTTGACGCCGTAGCGCAACTTTTTATAGGTCTGCTCATTCAGGTCATAGAGGTTCACCGACTGATCTCCGGCAGCATCCTGCAGTTCCTTCAGGGCGCGGTTGATAAGTACCGGCGAATAACCCTTGCGGGTCAGAAATTTCGTCAGCAGTTCGGTTTCAATATTGGAATTTTCTCTCTCGGTGAAATCGCCCAGATAGGTGTACCCAAGTTCCTGGACAAATAGTTTTATGACACGCTTCTGCGTGGCTTTTTCCCGTTGGCCAATACTCATAGCTCTCCTCCTTCGTTTGAATATAATTCATCGAAGCAAGCTGCGTGTCGCGAAAAATCCAACTCGGCAATATTTTGAAGAATTGCTTGGTTCCAATACTGGTATCTTGGATTAAAAAACAGGTTCTTGCGCATTTCCTTTGGGTATTGGGGATCAAACATATCCATCACACAAAAGGTTAATGCCCAACTTTGGATTGGAACAGTAAACTTTATGTTTCGCGTTCCTATTTTTTTCAAGAATCGTGCGGACTGCGTTAATATCCACTCATTTTCAGGTGACCACTCCGTTTTTGTATTCCAGCATCGTACGATGGTATTTATTATTTTACAAAAGATGCTTGCGACATTGTCTGCCAGTTGAATCAGTTCCTCTGCTTGACTATCTGCAAACTTAACAGCCACATCGAAATGTTTAAGTTCTTGTTTTAACATTTCATCGATACCTGAAATATTATCATGAACAATATCAATTTTTCTGGTATCACAGTTGCGCTCAATTTCAATTACTTCCAACAACTCTGAGAGAGCATTAAGATTAATAAGATTAGCAAACTTCCGATTTGAATAACTTCCAAACTTTAGAAAGTCATTTACAAACGTTTCTTCAATTCCTCTGTTCTGAATCTCTGAAACAGCCCAAACTAATCCATTTCCAGACGTTGGAATATGTTGATATGAATAGTTCTTTAAGTATTCAAACAGTTCGTGCACACTTGTCTCTGTAGCTCGCTTTGTTAGTTTGCAGAATGTAGCAAATAGCTCATCTTTTTCTTGCGAAAGGTCACTCACCAACGAGTAATATTCTACTGGGAACTGTTCTCTTGCTTGTTCTCCCAAAATGGCAAATAGCAAAAGCGATGCCAGGTAGAATTTTTTATCATACAAACATATCGAAAAATGGATATCATCTAAAATATTGTCCAAGAAGTATTCTAGAGCATTGTTATTTTCTTTTGTAAACAGGGAGTTTCCTTTCAGCTCTTTCTCAGATGCAAATTGACTCTTAAATGCTGTATATTTCTGACGAAGCAGCTGTTCACTTTGCATATCATGAGTAACAACAGCTGCCAAACAAAAATGGCGCTGTGTTCCATAATTTAGTTTTTTATTCTTATCAGTTATGCCACCAGTGTTTCCTGCTTCATCTAGAAATAGACGCATTAAACATGTCACCTCCCGTGGATATTAGCTTTCAAATAGATCTTCGCACTTTTTAATTGCTTGCTGAATATCCGAATCTCGGAAATAGGTCTTTTTCAGTTTATCTCTCCATTCCTTATTAGAACGAATCAAATCTTTAATCGAGGCTACGGAAATTTCCTTACCTTCCCGCCGCAAGTCGCAGATTGCCATATCTACCGTTGCCAAAAGCTCCAGCTCATTGACACTTGTGTACTGGAACTGCGACACCAGCCAATCCACATCTCCCTGCTTTCCCCAGTCCTGCAAATAGGTCAACGCCTGTTGCATTTGCACACCTTTTTCAAAACAGCTACCCTTTTCGCTTCTTCTGACCTGGATATACTTGTTTTTCTGAGCAATCGGCTCGCCGCCTTTATAGCGGACTTCATCAGCGTAGGGGCCGGCCGCTTTTTTATGGAAGGCAGAAATATCCGCCTGCTCCTTGCGTCGAACCAGATAGAGTAGTTTCTGAACTTTTTTACGCCCCAAAGGATACTTCTCGGAATAGAAAGCATTCACAATTCCTGCAATCATGACTGCATCATCAAAATGCTGATTGTGTGCCGGTTGAGACTGCTTTTCCTGAAGAATCTGAGTTTTCGGCTGTTCTTTGCCATCTGCATCCACCAACCGAATCCGTCCGGTGAGCAACTCCTGCATCATGCCCTGCTTGATCTGCTGGTACTTGGCCAGTTTCTTTTCCAACAGCTCAATTTCGCTGTCCATATCAGAAAGGACTTGAGCGATTGCTTTCTGTTCGGTGAACTCTGGAACAATTATATCGAGTTCAGCCAAATCTTTTTTCGAGATTTCCAAAAAAGTAGAGCCAATGGCTTTTTCCAGCATATTGAACTTCAAAACATGCACCATATAGTATAGCCACTCATTGCTAATGTTCTGATGAACAACCAATGACTTAAAGCCTTGATTAGTGCAAATCGTATTACCTGCAATTCGCACTTCGCCAATCGTAGCTCGACTGCAAAGTAACAATGCACCTTTTGGCAGGAGTGTTGCTGAACTAGCTTTCAATCCGCTTTCTGTGATTTTGCTCTCGGTAGTGTAAATATACTTTGTTGAGCAGCTTGTAATATCTGTCGGCGTACACCACAAAATCTTTCCATTCCAAAATTCTGCTATTGAAGTTGACGGTGTTCCTCCATTGACAATATTGCAAATATCACCTAACTGCTGTTTTGACCACTCCCCAGAAAACCCCGGCAGTCGTTTTTTGCCGGTGAGCAGTTCCTGCATGGTCCCCTGCTTGATGGCTTTCTTTTTCTCAATCAGCTTTTGCTGGGAGGAAATCAGGTTGTCTATATCGGAAAGAGCCTCAGCAATAGCGGTTTGTTCTTCTTGCGGAGGCAGCTCTATTTCCATTTGCGCGATATTTTCTACTGTTACGCCTTTAATAGATGTACCTTGAGTTTTTTCTGCCATTATTTTCATTTTGTTCTGAATACAATAGGCAAGAAAACGCGCATCATGTTTTTTACTTACCAAGTTTGTGAAATCTTGGCTTGTGCAAACTTCAAAAGGAGCTATGGCGACCTTCCCAACCCCAACACGAGAGACCACCAGTACAGTGTTTCTAGGGCAAATATGAGTCGCCGACTTAGCAACTGCTTCTGCTGTTATATGGCGAGTGATATTAATTTCCCATATGGAGCTTTCTATTAGGTCCGATGACGAAATCCAAGGTATATTTCCACACCAGAAATTTTCTACTTGCTTGCTAGGAGTTCCGCCCCCAATAAAATCACAAATGTCTTTCAGCTTGACAGTATTCCAACCGCTTTCCCTCACCATACAAACCCCATCCTTTCCAGATGAGATTTGACCTTGGTCTCGTACTGGTCTACTTCATCCTCACATTCCTTCAGGGTATACTCATACCGCTCTACCAGCTGGGTCACACGAGCAGAAAGGTGATGAGACACCGCCTCGTGAATGGCATCAATTCCACTGTAAATAGCGGCAAACCACTTTTCCTCCACCAGCAGATGGCTAATCTCCTCCAGCGTCAGCTGGGGGTATTTTTTCTCCAGTTTGGTATCCAGGTCTGCCTCGGCCTGCTTAATTGCCTTTTTGTAATTGCTTTCGGCATCCAACAGGGACATATACTCCTTTAATGCAGCCAATTCTTCCTTGGCGGCAGGGTCTTTCTTGATTGCCTTGATCCGGGCACTGATAGTGGCCTTTTTCAGATCATCCAGCTGAGCAAACAGTCCGTCCTCACCGTCATTTTCTTCGGCCAGTTCTTCCAGCTTGGCGGACACCTCATCCAATTGGCCGCGAAGGGTATCCAGCGCCTTGACATCCTCCTCAAAAAAGTGTTCAGCAATCAAAACCTTGGGGAGCAGCTTACCCTCAAAACCCTTGATCTTATCGGTCTTGACCTCGATGGTCTGGCCATTTTCTTTTTTCTTCTTGGTCACATACTCATAGGCAATTTCTCGCCCGGCCTCATAGCCGTCATAGCAGACCGCATACACATCGTCCTGCATGGTCTCCGCCCAATACTCCATCAGCACTTCATAGACATCGTATTTGTCGAGAAGCGATACCTGGGCAAAATCATCCAGAAGCTGCTCGGAAATTTTGGCAATCAGCTCTTTGGGGTGAATGTCCCGGCTGAGTTCCATCAAATCGTGGGTAACGGTCTCCTTCCATCGGGCATAGGCATCGTCCACCTGGTCGGCATGGCGGATAAACTCCGGATGGGAGATAATCGTGGAAACCACTTCGTCCTTGCCCACCGCCGGACGCAGATACCCCGGACGCAGCGGCTGAAACAGGATTTCCTTCAAAGATGGGTATACCGCCCAATATTCCGCTATGCTGTCCACATCGCTCTCCGGAATGCCGCCGTTCAGGTGGGCATTGATGTCCTGTAAATCTTCCGGCTCGCTGCTGTCAATATAGCGCGGGATATTCAGGTTGTACTCGTTGGTGACTTTGATCTCCTCGTTTGGGACAAACCGGGCATACTTAGGGTCCGATTCATCCATTGTAAGGAAGGTGGTCACGATCTTGTGAATATCCTGTTCCCGCAGGCGGTTCTTGTTTCCATCCTTCACATAGCCTTTGCTGGCGTCAATCATGAAAATGCCGGTACGATCAGCAGCATCCTCTTTGTCCAGCACCAGGATACAGGCAGGAATTCCTGTGCCATAGAACAAGTTAGCAGGCAGACCAATAATGCCTTTAATATAACCCCGGTCAATGATCTTTTTGCGAATGTCAGCCTCGGCATTGCCACGGAATAGCACGCCATGGGGCAAAATGATCGCCGCCTTGCCGTTGGATTTCAAGGATTTCAGGACATGCAGCAGCCAAGCATAGTCACCGTTTTTCTCCGGCGGCACGCCCAACACAGTCTCGCTGTATCTCCCATAAGAATCAGGGATCGTAATGCCATCCATCCAGGATTTATCCGAAAAAGGTGGATTGACTACGATGTAGTTGAAGGTTTTCAGCAGTTCAGGGTTGTTCTCATCTTTATACTGGGGTGCAGACAAGGTGCTTTTATTGCCGACAATGACGCCAGCGCCCTTGTTGTGTAGGACCAGATTCATGCGGGCAAGACCAGCGGTGGAGTTATCCTTTTCCTGTCCATAGATAGAGATCTCGCAGGGGGCCTCATCCGCCGCACGAATCAGCAGCGAACCGGAACCGCAAGCAGGATCATAGACTGTCATGCTGGGATCGGTGGCTTTATCAATACCAATCACCTTTGCCATAATCCGAGAGACTTCGCCCGGCGTATAGAACTGGCCCTTGCTCTTGCCGGAATCCTGGGCAAATTTCCGCATCAAAAATTCGTAGGCGTCGCCCAAAATGTCATCTCCGCCAGCGCGGTTGTTGGTGAAGTCCAACTCCGGTTTCTGGAAAATTTCCACGAGACCAGAGAGCTTATCTACCGCTTCCTTGTCGGTGCCCAGTTCCTCGCTGTTGAAGTCGGCAATGTCGATAATGCCTTTTAAGTCGTTGGCTTCTGCCAGCTTGCCAATGATGATATTGATGCCTTCACCAATGTTTTTCTTATATTTGAGCACAGCAATATCGTCAAAACTACCGCCTTCCGGTACTTCAATGTCCCAGTTATCGCTGCTCTTGAAGCGGTCGGACACATACTTCACAAACAGCAGTGTCAAAATGTAATCCTTATAACGAGCAGGTTCCACACCGCCCCGAAGTTTATCACATGCAGCCCATATCTGGCTGTAAATTTCGCTCTTTTTGATTGCCATCGGTACCTCTCCGTTCTCTTTTTAATTTCCTGTCAGGTTCCCATTTACTCCTCTGGCGGAACGGGGATGTACACCATTTTCAGGGGGATCATTTTGCGGTATTTGACACTGAGCTGATCGTAATATTTCAAGACGAGATCCACAAGTTCTGTGCCGTTAATGCCTCGAATAATAGGGGTGCTATCCAGATATTTCTGCGCATTTTTGGTATAGTTGGACAGTGTCACGAACAGACCATAATCTCCTTCACGCATAGCGCCTTTCAGGGACTGGATGGTTGTCTCTTTGATGTCTCCGTCCTGGCTCTTCACCTGAACAACAATGCGGGGCGGCAACTCATCTTTATAGGCAGTAATGTCGATGCCGCTGTCCCCACCATGCGGAGACAGGATCGTGCGGTAGCCCATGGCCTGCAAAAGATTTGCGACAAACGGCTCCAGATCATAACCTTTCAGATTTTTGCTCAGCTCTTTCAAGATAAAATCTCGGGTAGCCTCGATGATTTCGTCTGCCGTTTGCGCCACTGTCTCATCGGTATCCGGCTCCAGAATATTGCCTTTGAAATCTTTATCCAGAGCCTTAAAATACTCATCTGCATAGTTTTTCACCTGGAAAAAGCTCAGCGCCGAGCCAACTTCATGCAGAGCGCCCTGGGAAAAGGCTGTACGCGGCAGATGTTTGAGCCACTTTACTTTCCGGCGATTAGGATACAGTGCTGCGGTAGCCTCATAGAAATAGGCACTCTCCACGACCCCAATATTGATCTTACGGTCAATTTTGGACGGGAACACCACATAGTCTCCTTCCTGTACCTCGTGGACAAATCGGTACAGCATTCCAGCACTTGTGGCAATCGAACCTTTTTTAGCGTCCGGATAGGCCGCGATATATTTTTCTTTGTAGGCATCACGGGATGTACTTATAGCCGACAAGTCGCCCATCTCTTCCCAGCCGATTGCAATTAGATTCTGATTCAAAAAAAGAGGATCGTCCATCGTATGGATTCCCCAAACCGTTTTGCTTGCTGCCGCCATCACAGCCACACTCCTATCCGTTCTTTCACAGCTTCTCAGCCTGCGAGAATCTTGTATCCTGAAAGTCACCTTCAAAATCAAGCCACTTTGTCAAAATTCTTACTTATTTTTCTTCCGGAACAAACTCCAGAATATCGTCCACGCCGCACTCCATCACGCGGCAAATCTTCTCGATACTTTCGATAGAAACATACTCATTGCGCTTTAAGCGGGTGATAATATTGGCACTAAAACCGGCCTTCTCTTTTAGCTGTGCGTTGCTTATCTTTTTATCAATCATCAGATGGAATAAGCGGTCATAACAAATCGCCATTTTAGTCCCTCCAAAGCAAGAAATGCTTGGATTTATTTTATCACACTTTCGTGAAAAGCTCAACTTCATGTCAAATCATTATGCTTTATCACTGTTATGAAAAGAGGGGCTTTCTTTACTCGCCTTTTTGCATACTCCACCAGCTCCCGTGCATTACTTGCAGGGTGCCACGCATAGGCGATGAGGTAGTCTACATGATCCACAACATAGCGGTTTGCTCTCACGATTGCGATCTTGCGTGGAACGCTTTCCATCCCCGGTGGATAGAATGTTCCGTCAAATCCATCGGGTGTTGGGATGGGCCGCTCTGCCGGATGATATGGCAATAGCAAAGTGAGCTTCACTTCTGGGTAGAAACGCTTTGCTTCTTTGACTGCTGACGCTGCAAGACGATCAAATCCTCCGTAGTGGCCAACGATAAATTCTGTAACGCCATATTCCAAAATGTGCTGCTCCACAGCCGCATACAATGCCGGATAAATCTCTTCTGATGCCTCTCGGTGTCCGATAAAGAAACAGCTTTTTCCGCCCAAATTTCTCCCTCCTTTGTAGTTGCGCTTATCGTTAAAATTATACGATATAAATGATTAAATCACAACGATTTATCAAAGTATAATTTACGAAGAACACAAGCAAAGGAGTGATGCAGGTGAAGGATATTCTCTCGGTTATAACCGCGTATCGAGAGGAGCGGGGCTGGACAGAGTATCAGCTTGCAGAACGCTCCGGTTTGCCGCAGTCCACGATCTCCTCATGGTATCGCAAGAACATGGTTCCGACCATTCCATCCCTGGAGAAAATCTGCACAGCCTTTGGCATTACGCTGTCTCAACTGTTTGCCGAAGAAGATGCACCTGTTTCCTTGACTGAGGCGCAGAAAAAGCTTCTAGAACGCTGGTCAAGATTGAGCGAAGAACAGCAAGCTGTTGTATTTGCTTTGATTGATAAGATGTAAAAAATCCGTCAGAGGCGCACCCTTTAGAGTGTTGCTTCTGGCGGATTTTCTTTGCCATCAATCTAACGGAGTTTTCTTTGTTACTGCTTTTAGATACAATTCAGGGTCCCCATTCAAAATGAGTTCGGCATAGGACAGCGGATCATTATAGATCAGCCAGTCCAGTTCTGACCGCTGGTACATACTGTTCGCTACCTCGTTCTCCACGGCGGTGCAGTCGATGGACAACAGGGTTCCATCTTCCATGCACAGCTCCACGCAGGCAGTGTCCGGGTTGAACTCACAGGACAAAATTTTTCTCATACTCGTTACCTCCCAATACTTGTATTTCAGTTGATTTTCCGCAGCGGTACAAGGGCCATTTCGGTTGTTTTAGATACAGGCAAGCAATGCGTGTGGATAGCCACACACACGACGGGCAAGCAATGCGAGTGTTAATACACACTCACATTTCCTGCCGTCTGCTTGTTGAGGGCAGCGCCCCCAAGCCCCTTTTGAACACAGAATTTCATTCTGTGGCTGCGCGTTCTCCGAACGCTTTTTGCCCCTGTACCCGGTACCCTGTTTCGAGGCATAGGATGTCGTGAAACGCGACATGGTAGTTGCTTTTAGAGTGCCCTAAAATGGGGCACCTCCTGGAAGATGGGGTGGTAAAATACCACCCCAGTTTTTTCGTTCCGCGACGGTTGCGACGGTCGCGACGGTGCAGGGAGTACCCCTCAAAACACCGTCGCGACCGTTGCGAGCGTCGCGCTTTACTCGATTACTTCAAACGCAGGTGCTTCCACCACCATGTAGGTCAGCTGGATACGCCGTCCGGCGTGTTTGGTTTTGTTCTCGTACTTTACCTGATGTTCTTCCAACAGGCGGCTGGCATTCACATTCAAATGCTTGGTGAGCCTGTTCACCGCCATATCCGTTTGAATCGCTTGGGCCAGCTCGGTGGGACTGCCTTCCCATTCCCGGTTGTCAGCAGACACAATTTTTGCCACGGCTTCCAGCACTGGGTCCGGAGGCTGCTTCCAAAGCTCATTCTCTGCATGGTCGAGACCCCAAACCAAGCTCTCTTGGTCTTTGCTCAGATATAACCGCTGATCCGGCTGGTCTCTGCCTACCACCTCCAGGGTAGCCTTGCTATCCGTTCGCTTCTCCTTCTGCATCAGGAGCGCCCCATCCGCACAGCCCAGCAAGCCGGTTGTACCAGAAATCATCTCAAAGCTGTCTCCCGCAGGCTGCTTTCTAGTGTGGTGGACGATCAGGACGCAGACGCCATATCGGTCAGCAAATTGCTTCAGCTTGCCGATCACCTCATAATCGCTGGAGTAGCTGTAACTATCGCTCACCGCCTCTCGGACCTTTTGCAGGGTATCCACGATAATCAGTCTGGTGTCACTGTGCTCCCGGACAAACTTTTCCAGCTGTTCATCCAGGCCACCGCCGATCATCTTAGCGTTGGTGGCGAAGTGAAGGGAGCTTGTCCCCTCCACGCCAAACATACGGAACATCCGGCGCTGCAAGCGACTCTCGTCATCTTCCAGAGCAAGATAGAGGACGGTTCCCTGGTGGACTTTGTAGCCCCACAACTCCTGACCGGTACTGACATGGTGGGCGATTTGCGCCACCAGGAAGGACTTTCCGATTTTGGGAGCTCCGGCAAGGATGTACGCTCCTGTATAGAGCAGGTTCTCAATCACCGCGGACTTGCCCTGGAACACATTATCCATCAGCTCATCCAGGGTCACAGTATGCAGATAGGCTGGGTCGCTCATGCGGCGCATTTTCCGATAAAGTTCCTCCAAATCTCTTTCGGGGGAATTGCTTTTTTCGTCTGGGTCTGGTATAGTGGTCTTGGAATTTTGAGAGATTGACTGCCCATCATCTGCGCCAACAGATGAACCATGGGCGGTCATTTTCTTTTTCTCATCGGTCATAGGCAAAGTCCTCCTGCATCCCGTTCATAATGGTGGCAATCATCTGGATGGTGTCCAACAGTTCATCGTTCACGCCCTGCCCAGCTTCGATCCGGCGCAGTTCGTCCAGTACGGCGGCCAGCTGATCCCGCAGTGCCTTATAGACCCTGGGGTTGCCCTGCACCACCACATCCCGGCACAGCAGCCGACGGATGATATAATCTTGCTTGGTCAGGCCGGTGAGCTTCACCGCCGTTTCGATCTGGGTATCCTCTTCCGGGGAGACCCGAAAAGCCACAGTCTTGTTCCTCCAACGGTTGTGCTTGTCCAAATTCTTTGCTGACATTTTTAATTACCCCTTTCCATGTTCAATTTATCCGCCATCTCCGTCTGCTTGGACGGAAACAGGTGTGCGTAGTTATAGGTGATGTCGATGCTCTCATGTCCCACCCGGTCAGCGATGGCCGTGGCAGAGAACCCCATGTCGATCAGGAGTGAAACCGCGCTATGACGAATATCGTGGATTCTGATGCGCGGCACCCCGGCTTCTTTGGCTCCCCGGTCCATCTCCCGGTGGAGATAGCTCTTGGTGACGGTAAACATCCGGTCGTCCGGCCCGATGCCATAAAGCATTTTGATGTAATCCTGGATTTCCTCAGCCAGAAATTGCGGCATGGTGATGACCCGATTGCTCTTTTCCGTCTTGGGGGTGGTAATCAGGTCCTCGCCGTTCAGACGCTGATAGGACTTGTTGATAGACACGGTGCGCTTCTCAAAGTCAAAGTCCGCCGGGGTCAGGGCCAGCAGCTCCCCCTCCCGGATACCGCACCAGTAGAGCATCTCAAAGGCATAGAAGGATAGCGGCTTGTCCATCATCACCTCAGCAAATTTCAGGTACTGCTCCTTGGTCCAGAACATCATCTCGCGATTTTTGTTTTTTCCCATACCACCAGCCTTTTTGCAAGGATTTTCACGGAGATTATAGTATCGAACTGCATGGTTAAAGATAGCGCTAAGCTGATTGTGCAGCGTCTTTAAGTACACCGGCGAGTAGGGCTTGCCATTCTCGTCCTTGTGGTTCAGCATCTCGTTCTGCCAGGTGATAATCTGCTGGGCAGTGATGTTACACATTTTCAGCTTGCCGAAGTAGGGTAGCAGCTTGGTGCGGATGATGTGATCCTTGGTGGCCCAGGTGTTTTCCTTGAGCCGGGTCTTCATATCCGCCGTGTAGAGATCCACGAAGCTCTTAAAGGTCATGTCCAGATCAGCGCTGGTCTTGTTGAGCTGTTCGCGCTCCCAGGCTTGTGCCTCCCGTTTGGTCTTGAATCCCCGCTTCTGGGTTTGTTTGCGCTCGCCGTTCCAGTCAGTATAGCGGTAAACTGCCCTCCAGGTATTGGTCTTTTCTTCCTTGTAGACTGCCATGATTAACCCTCCTTTCCCGTCTTGCCGTAGCAAAACTTCTCCATGAAAAAGTTTCGGTTGACCCGCCCGGCGATGGTCAGATAGCCCTTATCCCGGAGTTCGGCGTTGAGCTTGTGGATCACCTTGTAGGCGTGGGACTTGGAAATGCCCAGCTCCTGAGCCACTTCCTCCACGCGCATAAAGTTTTGTGCCTGCATTGAAAATACCTTCCTTTCCTCGTTGATGGCTGCTGCGGATGGATAGTGTGTTTCATAAATGCCTCCTCACTTTTGTCCGCCACTTTTTCCCGGATGTATAACCAGGGATTGCGGCAGTTCTTTTTTATTTATTGATTCTAAGCTATTATGCTTAGTCTATTGTCATTATACTAAGCAAAGTAGCTAGTGTCAATCGAAGTACGCAAAATAAATTAAATAAAATTGTTTAGGATCCTCTTGACTTTACTAAGCATTTCTGCTACGCTTTTTCTAAGGACTACCAACGATTGGAGTTGATGATATGGCGATTGGCGAACGAATTCACTTTTTCCGTCTCCTGCGGGGGATGACTCAGAAATATCTCGGCATGGCGCTGGGCTTCCCGGAGAAGTCTGCAGATGTGCGTCTAGCACAGTACGAAACAGGATCAAGAACCCCTAAAGCAGAATTGACTGCTGCCTTGGCCCAGGTACTGGATGTTTCCCCGCACGCACTTTCTGTCCCAGATATAGATTCCTATGTTGGGCTCATGCACACCCTGTTTACCCTGGAGGACAACTACGGGCTTAAGATCAGCGAGACGGATGGAGAAGTCTGCTTGAAGGTCGATGTGCGGAAGAATAAGGACGCCGCCCGACTGCATGAAATGCTCTGCTCCTGGCAGCAGACTGCTGCCATGTTGGAGGCTGGCGAGATCTCCAAAGAGGATTACGACAAGTGGCGCTACCGCTACCCGGAGTTTGACAAAGCCCAGAGCTATGTGAAAGTGCCGCCCCAGGACCTCTTTTGACCCCTCACTTGTAGGCCACGGGAAAGGCCGTTTGTTGCATAAAATAATAATAAAAAGAAAAAGAGAGCTAACTGACTAATCAAAATCAGTTAGCTCGCTTTTTATGAATAATGAAAAAGTGTTGCCAAATCGTTGCCATGAGCCTTTTCAAAAGCCAAGGAATCGCTTAACTATGCGGTTTTTCAAGGCTTTGAAATTATTCAAACTCGATCGTCGCGGGGGGCTTGGGGCTCATGTCGTAGAGGACGCGGTTGACGGTGGGGACTTCGGACAGGATGCGGTCGGTTATCTTTTGCAGCAGCGGCCAGTCGGGGGTCGCTACGGTCGCGGTCATGGCGTCTATCGTATTTACGGCGCGGATGACTACCGGCCAGGCGTCTACGCGCTTGCCGCCGCGCACGCCAGTGCTCGTGATGGGCGGCACCACTGTGAAGTACTGCCACACAGTCTTGTCCAGGCCAGCCTTGGCAAACTCCTCACGCAGTATGGCGTCGCTCTCGCGTACGGCCTCCAGACGGTCGCGGGTTATCGCGCCAACACAGCGCACGCCAAGGCCAGGACCCGGGAACGGCTGGCGGTACACCATGTTATCAGGCAGGCCCAGCGCCTTGCCGACCACGCGCACCTCGTCCTTGAACAGGAACTTCACTGGCTCGACCAACTCGAACTTCAAATCCTCCGGCAGGCCGCCCACGTTGTGGTGGCTCTTTACCGGGCCGGACTCAATAATGTCAGGATATATCGTGCCCTGGGCCAGGAAGCCGATGCGCTCCAGCTTGCGGGCCTCCTCCTCGAACACGCGGATAAACTCCGCGCCTATGACCTTGCGCTTCGTCTCCGGGTCGGACACGCCGGCCAGCTTGTCCAGGAAACGGTCCACGGCGTCCACATAGGTCAGGTTCGCGCCCAGCTGGTTGCGGAAGACCTCGATGACCTGCTCGCTCTCGCCCTTGCGCATCAGGCCGTGGTTCACGTGCACGCACTCCAGCTGCTTGCCCACCGCCTTGATGAGCAGCGCTGCGACGACAGACGAGTCCACGCCGCCAGACAGGGCCAGCAGCACCTTGCCGCTGCCTATCTGCGCGCGCAGGGCCTCTACCTGCTCCGCGATGAACTTCTCCGCCAGCTCAGGCGTGGTGATTCGCTCCATTTCCGGCCTTTTGTTCCCTTCCATACTTATAACAGCCTCCAATACAGGTAAAAATATATGCGGGGAGTGATTACTTGGCTATAATTATTATCCGCACACTCGTCGTATATTTTGCGCTCGTCATCTCCATGCGGCTCATGGGCAAGCGCCAGCTCAGCGAACTCGAACTGCCGGAGCTGGCTATCGCCGTGCTCATTGCTGACCTCGCGGCGCACCCATTACAGGACATCGGTATACCGCTGATGAACGGCCTCCTACCCATCGTCGTGCTCTCCTGCTGCGAAATCATCATCTCCGGCGCGGCCTTGCGGCATGCGGGACTGCGGACGCTGCTCTTTGGTCGGCCCTGCTTTCTCATACGCCGCGGCGTAATCGACCAAAAGGAAATGCGCCGCTGCCGCCTCAACCTCGAGGAACTCTGCGAAGAGCTGCGCACCCAGAGCATCACCGACGTCGCTCATGTAGAATACGCCGTGCTCGAAACGGACGGGACGCTATCAGTCATCCTCTTTCCCGAGTTCCGCCCGGCTACAGCACGGGACCTCGGCCTCGCGCCACAGGACACGGGCTATCCCGTCATCATCATAAACGACGGAAAGCTCATGCGCGAAAACCTCCGCCTCGCCGGAAGAGACGAGGCCTGGCTGCGGCGGGAACTCAAAAAGCGCGGGGCCTCCGGGCCGGGGGACGTCTACCTCCTGCTGCTCGACAATGCGGGCGGGGTCTACTACGCGGCAAAGGAGGTGGTCTGATGAAGCGGGAGCTTGCGGCGGCGGCCGTGCTCATTCTGCTGCTGGCAGGCAGCTGGTGGAACCTCAAATACCTCCGAGACTTCACCGGCGGACTCAGTGAGACGCTGGATCTTTCCCGCGCCTATTGCGAGGCCGGACAGTTCGAGCTCGCGGAGCAGGAGCTGGAAAAAGCGGCGCAAGACTGGCTCGGGGCCGACGGCTACACACACATCTTCATCCGACACTCGGAAATAGACAGCACAACAGACGCCTTTTTCGAGCTCATGAGCGACGTGCGCTCCGGCGACGCGCAGAGCGCCTCCGGCGCCTACGAAAAACTGGCCGCGCACCTCGACAGCCTCTACACCATGGAGCGCGTGACGCTGGGCAGTATTTTTTAACTCATTAAGTATATCACGCGTAAAGCAAGCTCTGCAATACAAAATAGCGGCCGTTTCGACGCGCTTTGCTATGCAAAGCGGCGAAAACGGCCGCTGTATTCATTTCTGTCCCGAATAGATGGACCGGCCTCCGTTCACGGCATAGGACAGGGCGCATACGGCGAAAAAGTGCGGCGCCGCTGCCCAGCCGAAGACCTCGGCCCCTATGAGGGCCGGGGCGAGCAGGGTGTTCGTTGCGGAGCCGAACACTGCGGCGTAACCCAGCGCCGCGCAGAAGGCCGCCGGCAGGCCCAGGAGGCCCGCCAGGGCCGCGCCCAGGCTTGCGCCTATGGAGAAGAGCGGCGTCACCTCGCCGCCCTGGAAGCCCGCTGAGAGCGTCAGGACGGTGAGCGCCAGCTTCAGCGCCCAGTCCCAGGCGTAGATGGGCTCTCCCGCAAGCGAGGCGTTTATGAGGTTCGTGCCGAGACCGCAATATCGGCCGCGATATAGCAGGTACAGGACGGCCGAGAGAGCGACGCCCATGACAAGAGCGCGCAGGACCGGGTTTTTCAGGCGGTTTTGCGCGAGTTTTTTTGCCCTTTTGAGGCAGAAAGCAAAGGCTGCGCCTGTGAGGCCGAATACTATGCCCAGGGCGGTAAGCTCAAGCGCAAGTTCCGCGCTCCAGTTTCCCGGCGGTCAGCACTTCCATGGCGAAGGCCGTGGCGGCGAACGGTGTTCCGAAAAGGCCGGAAAATCCTGCGGCTATGCCTGCGATGAGCATTATCCTCTGCGACTCAGCGTCCCTCAGCCAGCCTCCGATCCTGTGCGATATGGCTGCGCCGAGCTGGACCGCGACGCCCTCCCTGCCCGCGCTGCCGCCGAAGAGATGGGTCAGCCAGGTGGCGCAGATGACGAAGGGCACGAGGCGCAAAGGGATGGCCTCACGCTCTGCGTGGCCGGCCTCAAAGACCATGCCCATGCCGTTTTCACAGCCTGCGCCGTACCTCTTATACGCCCAGGCCATGAGCGCTCCTATCAGCCCCAGGAAGGGCAGGAACCAGGCCGTGTGCGCGTCACGGACTGCGCCGAGATACAGCAGTACCCGCCCGAAAACGGCGTCCACCGCGCCTACGGCTATGCCTGTCGGGACGGCAACTGCTATGAGAACGAGCGTTTTGTTCATAATTTCCACCTCATAACGGCAAAAAGCCGATGCTTCCGCGCGCGGCGGCTGCCGCGCGCAGAAGTCATCAGCTCAAGGCGGTTTCGGCCTGCGGCCGAGGGGGACCTCATCCCCTGTGTTCATTTTTTGAGGAACCTGGCGCCGGTGTTCATGTAGACGAGGGTAAAGATGGCGACGGCAAGGGAGGCGATAAGCCCGGCGTAGAAGAGGGCGAAGCTGTCGAAGAGGCCCGCCAGCAGCCAAAGGCCGCCCATGCTCACGGCAAAGGCCCACATGACGAGGTCGATGAACTTCAGGACCTTCTCCCTGTCATAGCGCTCCCTGTCGCCTATGATGTTCACATAGCGCCAGCCGCGGCCATTGCGGAATGCCGCGCCCACGGCGGCAAAGACGACCGTCACCATTGCGCCAAGCACAATTAAAACCGCGTTCATTCCAAATCCTCCCTCACGAGAGAATAGAGCCTCATATCGCGCACCTGCCCGTTTTTCACGGCGTTGCGCCTCAGCACGCCCTCAAGCTGGAAGCCAGCCTTCTCCAACACGCGGCAGGAGGCGGCGTTTTCCGCAAAGGGCTCGGCAAAGATGCGGAGCACATCCGTATTCTCAAAGGCGAAGCGGCATATCTGCCTCACCGCCTCGGTACAGATACCCGCGCCCCAGCGGCGGCGGACGACATAGTAGCCCAGTTCCGCTGTGCGGCGGTGTATATTCTGCTGCCTTGTCAGCTGGATGCTGCCCACGGCGACACCGTCCTCAGCGATGGCGAAGGCGTAGGCCCCCTCCCCCGCCGTTTGGGCAAAAGCTATGTAGTCGCGCGCGTCGGCCTCCGTATAGGGTGTGGGCAGCCCGTCGCGGAGGTTGTCTGTGACCCCGGCGTCGTTCAGGGCCTCGGCTATCACCGAGGCGTCCGCCTCAGTCCAGGGCCGGATGGAAAGCTGCAAGGTTCAGCCCTCTTTCTGCTTGAGAAGCTTAGTCAGCTCTTCCATGAAGGTATTTATGTCCTTGAAAGAGCGATAGACCGAGGCAAAGCGGACATAGGCGACCTCGTCCACGTCCTTGAGGCGGGCCATGACCATCTCTCCTATCTCCGTTGTGCTTATCTCACGCTCCAGCGCGCTCTGGAGCTCCTGCTCGATATCGTCCGCTATCTGCTCCAGCGAGGAGAGCGCGACCGGGCGCTTTTCGCAGGCGCGGACCATGCCGTTTATGAGCTTGACCTTGTCGAAGGTCTGGCGGCTGCCGTCCCGCTTTATGACCACGAGGGGCAGGCGCTCGATTATCTCATACGTGGTGAAGCGCTTCTGGCAGGCGAGACATTCGCGCCTGCGGCGGATGGTCGCGCCTTCCTCGGCGGGACGGGAATCTATTACGCGGCTCTCGGTATAGCCGCAGAACGGGCATTTCATGGCTTTTCCCCCCAAATTTAACTCTCCATATGAGTATAGCACAGCCCCGTGGCCGCGCCAACACCAATTTTACTGCTTTCGGCATTTTTCCGCTGGGAAATATTTTGCCTTGCCCCTACCCTGCTTCGGCGGCTACAATGGTAGGCGGAGGTGAGGACCATGAAAGTCTTACGCCGGATGCTATCTATGTGCGAGCTCTCCTGGGAGCTGCTCATGCGCGGCCTGCAGCTGAGTTGCGTACTGCTCTTTGCAGCGTTTCTGCTGCTGCTTGGCGCTGGGGAGTTTTCCGTCTGGAACTGCGATACATATTCCCTCGCCCGTGAGCTTTTGACGCTGCCACAGGCCATCCTGCTCGTCTGCATACTCGCGGGGGCTATAATTGAGGAACGGAACCTGTGATTTCGCGCAGCTCGGCCTCGGTATAGAGGGCGTTGAGCACGTCGAGCAGCGCGTTGGCGCTCAGTTTCTCCGGCAGGTCGAGCTCTTTGAGCAGCGCGCGGCGCTTCTCAGCGCTGCCGGGGCCGCCGGAGAGGCCCAGCTCATAGAGCGTGGCCTTTGTAATGCCTCCGGCACGGCGCGCGGGCTCCTCCCCGCCCAGGGTCGCGCCCGCGCGGCGCAGGGCCTCGATGAGCACCTCCGGCTTCATGCCCTCGACGCCCAGCTTGCCCTCCTTGGACGGGGCGCGCTTGCGGCGCTCGCGGCCTGCGATATCCGGGATATACGCCTGCTTCACGAGCGCGGGGTCGATGGCGCCCTTCAGGAAGTTCCTGATGACAAAGCCCGCGCCGTCGCTGTCCGTCAGGACGACAAGGCCCCGCGCTTCGGCCAGGCGGCGCAGGAGCGCGAGCTTCTCCCTGTCGTTAAAAACACCGAAGCCCGAGGTCTCGACTATCACGGCGTCGAAGACCTGTGAGAGCGTGTTCCTGTCATAGCGGCCCTCGACCACTATGACCTCCTTCACGCTTATCATACGTCCTCCCCCGCCGCGAGGCGTATCAGCAGCAGCGTCAGCTGCTCCGCGCCGTCGCCGCCGCTCTTCATGGCATAGTCCGTTTCGGCACAGAGGCGGACTGCGCGCTCCAGCGTGCGCATGTCGAAGCCGCGCGCAGAGCGCATGAGCCTGTCGAGCATGAAGTCGAACTTGACTCCGCAGTTTTCTCGCACGAAATTGCTGCCCAGCTTCTCGTCCAGGGCCACGCGTGCGGCGTAGAGCCGCCGCATCTGCATGCCGATGACGGCCAGGATGGCGATGGGCTCCTCGCCCATGGACATGAGGTCTGCCAGCGTGCGCGCCGCGCCGTCATAGTCGCGCGCGGCGAGGTAATCCGTCATTTCGAAGACCCGCGCCTCGGGTATGCGCAGTGCCAGGCGCGAGACGTCCTCCGCTGTCACCAGCTCGCCGGCGGTGCCGGCGGCGATTTTTTCTATTTCGGGTATCAGCCCGTTCATCAGCTCACCGCTCAGATAGATGAGCGTCAGGCAGGCGTCCGGCGTGGCGTTCTTCCCCAGCGCCGCGAAGCGCTTGCGTATCCACTGCACCAGAGGCCCCTGGCCCTGGGATGTGAAGTCGATGAGCTTGCCGTATTTCGCAACGGCTTTAATTATCTTTGTGCGCTGGTCCGGCTCAAAGTCCGTATCCTGCACGAAAACAAGGGTGCAGCAGTCCGGGATATCAGATATCAGCCGCTCCAGCGAGGCGGCCTCCGCGTCCCGGCAGCGGGCAAAGTCGTAGCCGCGCACCTCGGTCAGCGTCCGCTCCGTCAGAAACGGGAGGGCGTTAACCGCGTCCGAGAGCTCGCGCATATCGAGATTCTTGCCGTCCAGGCGGTGATAGCTGAAGTCATCCTCGCCCTCGGGCAGGCAGAGGGCCTTCAGCTCCCCCAGGAAAGCCTCGCGCAGATAGTCCTCTCGGCCATAGAGCAGATACAGCCGCGCAGGGCCGCCGCTCTTCAGCTCGCGGCTGACCTCGCCGTAATTGAGGCGGTTATCCGGTTTTGACTTCTTTTGACGTTTAGCCATATGTATTCGCCCTCACTGTGATGTTGCCGTTCTCGTCGGTCCTGAAGACCTCGATGTCGAAGATGCCGAGGCGGCGCAGGGCCTCGTAGGTAGGGTGCCCGTAGCTGTTCCAGCCGACGGATATGGCGGCCCAGTCCGCGTCTATCGCCTCCAGCAGCTCGAAGCTCGTGGAGTATTTGGAGCCGTGATGGCCCACCACCAGCAGCTCCACGTCCGGCAGCTCCCGACTCTCGACCAGGCGGCGTTCCACTGCGGAGTTCACGTCGCCCATTATGAGCGCTTCAAACTCGCCCATGGCTGCCAGGACGATGACGCCGCGCTCGTTCTCATCCCCGGCGTCGAGCGGCGCATAAAGCGTCAGCTCCAGTCCGCCGTATGCGGGCGTCAAATCCTCTCCGCCGACGTAGACCACCTCGGTCCGCTGTCTCTCCGCACAGGCAAGTATTCCCCCGAGCAGGCCGTCCGAGTCATCCGTGTCCTCGGGCAGGTACAGCGTGCCGACGGATATCCGCGTAAGCAGGCGTTCCACGCCGTTCGCGTGGTCGGCGTGCAGGTGTGTGAGCACCAGGGCGTCTATGCTCCTGCGGCCCCGGCTCAGGAGATACTCCGCCGCCGTGTCTCCTGCGTTATCCCACGTTCCCTTGCCGCCGCAGTCTATGAGCACGGCATTTTCACCGCAGACGGCGGCGACGCATTGGCCCTGGCCCACGTCAAGGACTGTGACCGAGCTCTCGCTCCGCTCCGCGTTCCAGGCCGTCACAAGCACGACTGCCAGCGTGAAGACCGAGGCCAGCGCCGGGGCCAGAGGGCGAAATCCCCTCCTATCCCTCAGCAGCCAGCACAGGCCGAAGACAAAATAAACGAAAACCAGCCACCAGACGATAAGCCGGTCCACAGTATACACAGCCGAATACGGCAGTCCGGCCAGAGCCTTTGCGCAAAAGGAAATATACCGGGCCGGCCAAGCCACGAGCCATCCGACCGAACCTCCAAGCGGCGCGAAAACCAGTCCCAGCAGCACCGCCGCATAGCCGAACGTGAAAGCCGCGGACACCGCCCAGAGCGTCAGCAGGTTCGTGACCGGCGAGATGAGCGAGACATACCCGAAGCAGAGCGCCACCACGGGCGTTGTAAAGGCCATGGAGCCTATGGAGCTGGACACGCCCGCCATCACAAACCTCACAAAGGAGTTCAGGCGGCGCTTTTCGTCGCCGCGGCGGAGTTTTCTGTCCAGCCATTTATAGACGCGCGGCGTGAGCAGTATTATGCCCGCCATGGCCGAGAACGAGAGCTGCAGCCCTGCCGCGGCTATGGAGAGCGGGTTTGCGATAAGCAGGATCAAGAGGCCCGCGCACAGCGAGGTCAGCCCATCAGCCTCCCTCCTGAGCAGCGGGGCCAGCATCACGAGCGTCAGCATGACGCAGGCGCGCACCACTGAGGCCGTGCAGCCCGTCATAAACGTGAACAGCACTATTACAGGCACGCCCAATATCGACGCCCGACGCTTCCCAAGCAGATACACCAGCACGGCATACAAAAACGACAGGTGCATGCCCGAAACGGCGACTACATGGCGTATGCCGGAGACGGAGAGCGCGTTGTCAAGCTCAAAGTCGTCGTACAGCCCCGAGGTGTCTCCTATCAGCAGGCCGAGCATAAAGCTCTGGACGTCCTCGGGGAACACCTCCCTAGCCGCGCTGCGCACAAGGTTCGCAAGCTCCATCGGAAAGCTGAGGAAGCTGCGGCCGTCCCGGCGTATGTCCTCCGCCGCTCCGGCAAGGTAGGCGCGCAGCAGTATGCCGCGGGAGGAATATATATCCGTCTCTTCGCCGTACTTTTCAAGCGCAGATATGAACTCCAGAGGGAATTCCGCCACGTCTCCCGGCCTCAGCTCAGGCATGAGGCCGTCATAGTCATAGACGGCCGCCTTGACGCGCGGCAGGCCCTCCTGCTCTATACGCAGCTCGACGGAGGCGTAGCCCTCGTCCCGCTCCGGGTAGTCGAGAACACGCGCCGTGACCACCAGCTCCCGCCCTGCCAGCTCCGACGCCGGGGCCACGTACATCAGCGTATACGCCCCGTACCACCCGAGCCCCAGCGATGCGGCTATCAGAATTATAAGCGCACGCAGGCGCGCCGTGTCCTTCAGCAGCAGCGCCGCCGGCAGACACAGCAGCAAAAGCCCTCCGGCGAGCCAGAACAGCACGCCCTCGGGCAAATAATAGTGAGACACCGCCGCCGCGCCCGCAAACGAAAGCGCGGCGCATACCAGCTTACGCACGCTGCCCCGGCTCGTCAGTCAGGCCGAGGATATAGTCCGTAGATACGCCGTAGAGCCCGGCCAGTTTTATGAGCGCCCACACGGGTATCTCGCGTATGCCTTTTTCGTAGCGGCGGTATACCTCTCTGTTCATATTCAGATAATCTGCAATGGCTATCTGCGTCTTGTCATTGTCAATACGCAGATCCTCTATGCGCGGAAAATACATCGACATCACCGTATAAATGCTACTATTTTGTAGCATTTATACGGTGATTATGCTACCATACGAGTGTATTTGACGCAAAATGTATTGACAGGTGCTCCCTGTCAATACATTTTGCATTTTCTGTTCAGCCAAATCAGATGAGTTTTTCGGCCATGTCCTCGCCGGCGAGGATGTGGAAATGCAGGTGCGGCACGGTCTGGCCGGCGGCCTTGCCGGAGTTCGTGATGACGCGGAATCCGGCGTCCAGGCCCTCCTGGGCGGCTATCTTGGCTATGACCTCGAAAATGTGCGCCACTGCGGCGGAGTTCTCCGCTGTTATCTGCGCGGCGGAGTCCGCGATGTGCTCTTTCGGGATGACGAGGATATGCGTGGGGGCCTGGGGGTTGATATCCCGGAAGGCCAGGACGCTCTCGTCCTCATATACCTTGTTCGAGGGGATATCCCCTTTCGCTATCATGCAGAAAAGGCAGTCTTCCATTTTACTTATCCTCCTTCAAAAGTCCCAGCTTCATAGCCACGAAGTTATCCACCATGGCGAGGGCGTTATCCAGCATGAGCATATCCTTGCCGCCGCCCATGGCAAAGTCGGGCTTGCCGCCGCCCTTGCCGCCGGTCATGGCGGTGACCTGCTTTATGAGGTCGCCGGCCTTGACGCCCTTTTCCACGGCGTTCTTGCCGCAGACGGCGAAGAAGGTTATCTTGTCCTCCTCCGTAGCGGCGAAGACGGCGACGAGATTCGGCGCCTTGTCACGCAGGAAATCGCCCGCGCGGCGCATCTCGTCCGCCGTGGAGCCGGGGCGCGTGGCGGTGATGACGCGCAGGTCGCCCACCTTCTTGGCAGAGGCGATGAAGCCGTCCAGCTCGCCGGAACGGAGCTTGTCCTGCAGCGCCTCGACCTTGCGCTTGAGCTCGCGCAGATCGCTCATTGCGGCCTTGGCTTTCTCCACCACCTCGAAGGGGCTGGACTTGAGGACGTTCGCCATTTCGAGCAGGCGGCGGTTGTTCTCCTCGTTCTCGCGGAAGAACTCCAGGCCCGTCACGGCCTCTATGCGGCGCACGCCGGAGGCGACGGAGAATTCGGACTCTATCCTAAAGGGGCCGATCTTGGCGGTGTTATCCATATGCGTGCCGCCGCAGAGCTCGCTGGAGAAGCCACCCATCTTCACGACACGGACTACCTCGCCATACTTCTCACCAAAGAGCGCCTGTGCGCCCTGGGCTCGGGCCTCATCTATGCCCATCTCCGCTATGGAGATGGCGTCGCCGCGCAGTATTTCGCTGTTCACTATGCGCCCGACCTCAAGCAGCTCCTCGCCCGTCATGGCGGAGAAGTGCGTGAAGTCAAAGCGGAGCCTGTCCGGCTCGACCAGGGAGCCGGCCTGGTGTACATGGTCGCCCAGCACCTGACGCAGCGCTGCGTGCAGCAGGTGCGTTGCGGAGTGTGCGCGCATGATGGCGCGGCGGCGCTCGGCGTCCACCTTCGCGGTGACGGCCATGTCGAGCCTCAGCTCGCCGGAGCGCAGGACACCGCTGTGCAGGTACTTGCCGCCTTTGGTCTTCTGTACGTCGCGCACCTCAAAGGTGACGCCTTCGGCCTCTATGACGCCGTGGTCGGCCACCTGGCCGCCCATCTCGGCGTAGAACGGGGTCCTGTCCAGCACGACGGTGCCTTCGACTCCCTCGCGCAGCTCGCCGGAGAGCTCGCCCTCTACCACGAGGGCCTCCACCTTCGCCGCGTCCTCCAGCTTGTCATAGCCCGTAAACACGGTCGGCACGGCGTCCAGGCCCAGGTCGAGACCCGACCAGCCGCTGATATCGCCGCGCGCAGCCCTGGCGCGCTCGCGCTGCTCCTGCATGAGGGCGTTGAAGCCCTCGGTATCCGCGGTCATGCCGGACTCGCTCAGCACGTCCTCGGTGAGGTCCAGCGGGAAACCGTAGGTGTCGTAGAGTTTGAAGGCGTCCGCGCCGGAGAGCACGGTCTCGCCCTTGGCTTTCAGCTCGTCCATTAGCTCCGCGAGGATGCGCATGCCGCCGTCTATCGTGCGGGCAAAGCTCTCCTCCTCCGTGCGGATGACGCGGGTAATAAAGCTCTGCTTCTCCACGAGGTCGGGGTAGGCGCTGCGGTTTTCGTTTATGACGGTCTCGCAGACCTTATAGAGGAAGGGCTCGTTCACGCCGAGGAACTTGCCGTGCCGCGCGGCGCGGCGCAGCAGGCGGCGCAGGACGTAGCCGCGGCCCTCGTTCGAGGGCAGCACGCCGTCGCCTATCATGAATGTGGCGGAGCGGATATGGTCCGTGATAACGCGCAGGGAAACGTCGTTCCTGTGGCTCTCGCCGTAGTGCGCGCCGGTCAGCTCCGAGACCTTGTGCGTGATATTCATGACGGTATCGACGTCGAAGAGGCTGTCCACGCCCTGGCAGACGCAGGCCAGGCGCTCAAGGCCCATGCCGGTGTCGATATTCTTCTGCGCAAGCTCGGTATAGTTGCCCTGGCCGTCAGAGTTGAACTGGGAAAAGACGTTGTTCCAGACCTCGATATACCTGTCGCAGTCGCAGCCGACGGTACAGTCGGGCTTGCCGCAGCCGTATTTCTCGCCGCGGTCATAGTATATCTCGGAGCAGGGGCCGCAGGCGCCGGTGCCGTGCTCCCAGAAGTTATCCTCCTTGCCGAAGCGGAATATGCGCTCCGGGGCGATGCCTATCTCGTCGCGCCAGATGTTGAAAGCCTCGTCGTCGTCCTCGTAGACGGAGGGGTAGAGCCGGTCCGGGTCGATGCCAACCCACTCAGGGCTCGTCAGGAACTCCCAGCTCCAGGCGATGGCCTCGTGCTTGAAGTAGTCGCCGAAGGAGAAGTTGCCGAGCATCTCGAAGTAGGTGCCGTGGCGCGCGGTCTTGCCTATATTCTCGATATCACCGGTGCGGACGCACTTCTGGCAGGTGCAGACGCGGCGGCGGGGCGGGGTCTGCTCGCCGGTGAAGTAGGGCTTCATCGGCGCCATGCCGGAATTTATGAGCAAAAGCGAGGGGTCGTTCTGCGGGATGAGCGAAAAGCTGGGCAGGCGCAGATGTCCCTTAGATTCAAAGAAGGAGAGGAACATCTCCCTGAGTTCATTGAGACCAAATGCCTTCATAAATAACCTCCAAGGACAAATATCCGTATTCACTCATAATAAACACCGGAGCAAAAATTGTCAAGGCGCGGGCGAAAAAAACGGGACCCTCCCGTAGGAGGGTCCCGCTGGAAGCTTATGTTCTCAGCTCTGGCCCTCGGCCTTGCACTTTTTGCGCCAGGCGTCGAGGACGGCGCAGAAGACGAGGGAGAGGTAGGTCTCCTCCTCATTTGCGCTGCGGCTGGTGAGAGCAATTGGCACGCGGGCGCCGACGACCGCGCCGCAGGTGACGGCGTGAGCGTGGATGAGCCAGCTCTTCACCAGGGTGTTTGCCGTGGACAGGTCCGGGGCTATGATGCCGTCGAAGCCGCCGCCGGACCAGGGGCAGTCGTAATTCTTCAGACGCGCGGCCTCTTTGCTGAGGATGAGGTCGTAGGCGATGGGGCCCCAGAGCTCGCAGTCCGCGAAGGGGCGCTGCTTCTGCTCGGACACCAGGCGCTGTGCCTCTACCGTGTCCTGCATGTGGAAGGTGACCTTCTCCACCAGGCTCAGCAGGGCCAGCTTCGGGTTCTCGTAGCCGAAAGCCTTGAGCGCGTCCGCAGTGTTGCGGATTATCTGCTTCTTCTGGCTCATGTTGGGCTTTATGATGACCGTCATGTCGCTCAGGGCCAGCAGCTTCGGGTACTCCGGCAGGCTGGCGAGTGAGACGTGGCTCATGAGCCGCTCGGTGCGGAGCTTGTTGGTCTTGTCCAGCACGGGCATGAGGAAGTCACGCGTGGGGATGTTGCCGCGCATGAGCACATCGCCGTCGCCCGCATTGATGATGTCGATGGCCTCCTGGGTTATATTGTGTCCGGGAGGCGTATCTACCATGGTATAGGGCTCGCGCTCGAGGCCGAACTGCTCAAGCACGGTGATAGTCCTCGCCCTGTCGCCTACCAGGACGGGCTGGACAAGGCCCTTCTCCTGCGCGGCGAAGATGCCCTTGAGCATATTCTCGCCGTCAGAACCGGCAAGGATGACGCGCATGGGCCGGGACATTTTGGGAACGCGCTCCAGGATCTTATCGAAATTCTGCAGTTCCATTTATCACATCTCCGTTTTTCCATAATGGCGAGGCAAATCCTACCCCTTATACCATTATATACGACCCAGACGCAGAAAACAAGCCCGAATTGGTGCGAAATAATCAAAGGGGCGAACTTCTCGTCCGCCCCTTCGCGCATTATTCGCTTTGCTCTATTTCCGACTTCAGGTCGAAGAAGCCCTTGCCGCAGGCGCGGCACAGGGAGACGTTCATTGTGGCGGCTTCGTCGAACATGGACGAGCTTTTGACCAGCTCCACTCCGCCGTGGCGGGCGATGTTCTTTTTCGTGTAGATAACGGCGTAGTCCGCACCCTCCGGGTACCAAAGGATGCTGCCGCTTTTGTGTCCGCAGTAGATATAGCCGTCTTCGGCCGGGCGGCCACAATATGGGCAGTTCACAGCTGCATCGCTCCTTATCCCGCAGTGTAGTCCTGGGTGGCGGTGAAAGCCTGGAAGTCGTTGTAGTTCGTGAAGAACTTGTGCGTGCCCGTCTCGGTGTCGAGCGCGTAGTACAGATAGCTCGTGCTAGCCGGATTCAGGGCGGCGTTGAGTGACGCGAGGCCCGGGTTCGATATGGGTCCGGCGGGCAGACCCGTGTTCGTATAGGTGTTATACGGGCTATCGACCTTGAGGTCCTCCTCGGTGAGGTACTCCTTGTGCTCGCCCAGGGCGTACATGACTGTCGCATCTATCTGCAGCGGCATATCCTGGGCCAGACGGTTATAGATGACGGAGGCGATGGTCGCGCGCTCCTCGTCGTTCGCAGCCTCGGACTCTATCATCGAGGCGATGATGACAGCCTGGTGCAGCGAGATGCCGAGGTTGTCCGCCTGCGTGTACATATCCGCCGTCAGCTTGCCGTGGAAGTTCAGCAGGAACTTGTTGATGGCGCTCGACGCCTGCATGCCCTGATAGAACTCGTAGGTGTCCGGGAAGAGGTAGCCCTCCAGGCGGCTCGCTTCGCCCGGCTCCGACCAGTCGAGGAAGGAATAATTGTAGACGTAGTTCGCCGCGGCCTCCTCGAGGTCCTCGACGGAGCAGATGCCCTCCTCCTCCAGCTTCTCAAATATCTGCTGCATGGTATAGCCTTCGGGGAAGGTTATGGTCGTCGTCACCATGGAGATGGACGCCGTCTGCATCCTGAGCACCAGGGCGTTGTAGTCGCACTTGGTATTGAGCTCATAGGTGCCTGGGTCCATGTCGATATCCGCGTCGGTGAACCGGCAGAAAAACTTGAAAAGGCCCTTGTATTCGATGAGGCCCGCGTCCTTGAGCGCGTTCGCAACGTAGTCGAGGTCCGCGCTCATGACGGTCTTCTGCGTTACGCTGCCGTCCTCGTTCTCGACCTCTATCTCCTTCTCGGTGAAGATGCTCTCCGGGAGCGTTACGGTGCCTTCGGTATATTCTTTATTGAGCGCCAGCACGTCCGAGGCCGCCATCCAGCCTACACAGGCCAGGATGACGCTCAGGCTGATGACAAAGACGAAGTACATGAGCCCGCCAAGGCAGCCGGTCTTACCGTCGCGTCTCGGGCGGATGGGCATGAAGTCCCGCTCCTCCAGGGGCTCGTCCTCAAAGTCCTCCTCCGGCTCCTCGTCCTTTCCGCCCTCCTGACCCTCGTCCTTGTTTTTAGAGTGGTCATAAATGAGGTCGTCAATGAACTTCAGGGGATTTCGGGCGGACCTTTCCTCAGGCTCGGGCTCCTCCTGCTCTTCGGGCTGCTCATCACCGGTCTGCTCCGGCTGCTCCTCCTTGGCGCGCTTGCGGCCGAAAAGCCCGCCCTGAGGCTTGATGGAGGGCAGGATCTTGGTCTCGTCGTCTGCGTGGCCGTGCTCCTGCCCGCCCTCCTCCGCCGGCGCGCCGGCGGCTGGGGCTTCAGGCTCCGCGGCCGTGTCGGGCTTCTGCTCCGGCTCCGTTTTGCCTACGCCGAATATCTCATTGAGCTTGTCAAAATTATTCTGCATTTTCCTCGGTTCTCCCAAGTAACGTGTTTGCCGCGGCGGGCATATTATGGCTCAGACGGTGCGAACCGGCGCCGGCACCGCCCCGAACAGGAAGACAGCTCTCCTCGCCCGCCCCCCGCGCGGGGCCGGGCCCGGGTAAATCACATAGCGCGGAGAAAGGTCGATTAAATGTTCTGCGGAAATGGAAACGGAAGCTGCTTCTGGATCATCATCATACTCCTGCTCATCTTCTGCTGCGGCGGAAACTGCGGCTGCAGCACGAGCTGCGAGAGCAGCAGTAACTGCTGCAACAGCTGCTGCTGAAGCGGCTTAGTCCAAGGCACAGGGCTCGTCAGAGCCCTGTTTTTATTATGCGCCGCTCAGTTATGACGCAGGCAACGGCAAAATCGTTCCAGTCGCGCGGAACTTTTTCCAGCAGCAGCCGCTCTCGGCAGAGGCAGGCTGTTACGGCGCGGTGTTCCGCAAGATAGCGGTCATAGTAGCCGCCGCCGTGGCCCAGGCGGACGCCCGCCGCGTCACAGCACAGTGCGGGGACCAGGATGAGGTCCCCTTCCCCGGGTCTGAGCTCCGGCGCGTCCTCCGGCGGCTGCGGGATGCCGTACAGCCCCTCCGCCAGGCGGCCGTCATACAGGGCGAAGTCCATGGACCCGCCCGGGCGGCTGCGCGGCAGGGCTACGGCGCGCTCAGATTCCATCAGCGCGTCTATGATGCGGCGAGTATCGCACTCGCGCTCCACGGAGAGATAGGCGAAAACCGCGCCCGCGCGGCAAAATTCCGGCAGGCTGAGGACGTTTTCGAGGATGCCCGCGTCGCTCTCGCGCAGATATTCCTCCGGGAGCGCGGCGATGCGCGCCCTTATCTCGCGCCGGAGAGCAGCCTTTTGCTCCTTCACAGCGCGGCGAGTACGTCGGAGAATATCTCCTCGTGCTTCTCGTCAAGTTCGCGTATCTGCCCGTCCTTCTTGAAGTCCACGCGCTTCCAGCCGTAATGCTCGGCGGCGCGTGAGCCCGTGGCCAGGCAGGCAGCGAGGTAGGCTACGTCCTTCTCGTGGATATCCCCGTCCTTGCCGGTCTTCTCCTGACGGTGCTTCATACGCTCCAGCGAGGTCTCCAGGTCCACGTCGAGGTAGACGACGAGGTCGGGCCTGGGCAGGCCGAGTTTAACATATTCCAAATCGTACAGCCAGTCGAAAAAGGCGGGCTGCTCGCTCTCGGGCAGCTTGGCGCCTTGGTGTACAGCGTTGGAGGTGGTGTACCGGTCCGAAAGCACGACGCCTCCGGAGCGGTAATACTCTCCCCAGTCGGTCATATACGAGGCGTACCTGTCCACAGCGTAGAAGATGGAGGCTGCACAGGGGCCGACGTCCGAGGGGTTTTTGCCGAAGCGGCCTTCGAGATACATACGTATGAGCGCCGAGGACTCCTGCTCGTAGCGCGGGAAAACTATCGTCCGGCAATCTATGCCCTCGCGCTCGAAACGGGCCTTGAGGCGGCGATACTGCGCGGACTTGCCGCTGCCGTCTATGCCTTCGAGCACTATGAGCTTGCCCTTATCTGCCATTTTACTTACCTCTCAGCCTCTCCCCGGCCGCTTCCAGCACGAAGAGGGGCAGCTTCATCATGCGGCCTATGCGCCGCGGCTCTTTTATAAGCCTGTACAGCCACTCCAAATCGAGCTTCTGCCAGGCCACGGGAGCACGTTTCACCGTGCCCGCGAACACGTCCAGGCTCCCGCCCAGGCCGACCATCAGGCCCAGGGGCAGCTTTCCCGCCATCTTCGCCATCCAAAGCTCCTGCTTAGGCGCGCCCAGGCAGACGAGCAGCATATCCGGCGCGGCGGCGCTTATCTTCTCTATTATAGGCCCGTCGTCCGAAAAATAGCCGTCCGACGTGCCGCTTATTACCAGGCCGGGAAACATCCCTTTCAGCGTCTGGCCCGCGGCCTCGGCCACGCCGGGCTTCGCGCCGAAGAGGTACACGCTGCCTCCGCGCTCCGCCAGCTGCGCCATGACGCCGCAGGCGAAGTCTATGCCCGGCACCTTCTGCTTCATGGGCCGGCCCAGTATGGCCGCGCCCTTGACTATGCCCGCGCCGTCCGGCAGGACCATATCTGCGCCCGCGAGGGCCTCGCGCAGCGCCGCGTCCTCCTTGGCGAGCATGACTATCTCAGGGTTCGGCGTGGCACAGTACGCGCAGCTGCGCGCGGATATGAGCTCCAGCGCGCGCTCCACGGCCTCCTGCATCGTCACATTGTCGAATTCCACGCCGAGTACGTTCGTGCGGCTCATACTGCGGAAAACACCTGCCCTATCTTCTCGTGGATTATGAGGTCCGCGTACCTGTCATACGGCGTCTCCGAGAGGTTCACGAGCACCATCTTCCGGCCGCGGTAGTAATTGATCAGCCCCGCCGCGGGATAAACGCCCAGGGACGTGCCGCCTATTATGAGCACCTCCGCGTCGCGGATATAGCGCACGGCGCGCTCCATGACGTCCATGTCCAGCGGCTCCTCGTAGAGCACGATGTCCGGGCGCACGACTCCGCCGCAGGTGCAGCGCGGGACGCCCTGGCAGTGGTTCATCTCATAGGCTGGGTAGGGCTTGCGGCAACGGGAGCAGTAGGCGCGCAGGATGCTGCCGTGAAGCTCCAGCACGTTTTTGCTGCCCGCCGCCTGATGCAGCCCGTCGATATTCTGCGTGATGACCGCCCTGAGCTTGCCCTCCTGCTCCAGTTCCGCAAGGCGCAGGTGCGCCCTGTTCGGCTTTGCGCCGTCCACTACCAGCTTCTCGTGGTGGAAGCGGTAATACTCCTCCGGGTCGCGCTCGAAAAAGCTATGGCTCAGGATGGTCTCGGGCGGGTAGGCCCATTTCTGGTTATACAGTCCGTCCACGCTGCGGAAGTCGGGGATGCCGCTCTCCGTGGAGACGCCCGCTCCGCCGAAAAACACGATATTGTCGCTCTCCGCTATCCAGTCTTTGAGCTTTGCTACGTTCTCGTCCATTGCACCCTCCGTTTCCGCGCCGCGGGGCTCAGCCCTGCGGGTTCATGGTGTAGTTCGGGGCTTCCTTCGTGATGTAGATGTCGTGCGGGTGGCTCTCCTTGAGGCCAGCGCCGGTTATGCGGACGAACTTGGTCTTGGTGCGCAGCGCCTCGATGTTCGGGCAGCCGCAGTAGCCCATGCCGGAGCGCAGGCCGCCCATCATCTGGAAGATGGTATCGGACACAGGTCCCTTGTAGGGCACGCGGCCCTCGACGCCCTCGGGGACGAGCTTCTTCGAGCCGGACTGGAAGTACCGGTCGCCCGAACCCTTCTGCATCGCGCCAATGCTGCCCATGCCGCGGTAGACCTTGAACTGGCGGCCCTGGAAGATCTCGCTCTCTCCGGGGCTCTCCTCGCAGCCGGCGAGCATGGAGCCCATCATGACGACCCTCGCGCCCGCGGCGAGCGCCTTGACGATGTCGCCCGAGTACTTGATGCCGCCGTCGGCTATGACGGGGATGCCGTACTTGTCGCCCATCGCGGCGGCTTCGAGGACTGCAGTTATCTGCGGCACGCCTATGCCGGAGACGACGCGCGTCGTGCAGATTGAGCCGGGGCCGATGCCGACCTTGACGCAGTCCGCGCCCGCCTTTATGAGCGCTTCGGTGCCCTCGGCGGTGGCGACGTTGCCGGCTATGAGCTGCACCTCGGGGAAGGCGTTCTTCACGAGGCCGACGCAGCGCATGATGTTAGCAGAGTGGCCGTGCGCCGAGTCGAGCACCAGGGCGTCCACGCCCGCCTGGACCAGCGCGCCCGCGCGGTCAAGGATGTCGTTCGTCACGCCGATGGCTGCGGCGCAGAGCAGGCGGCCGTGCTTGTCCTTCGCGGAGTTCGGGTATTTCACGACCTTCTCGATATCTTTTATGGTGATGAGGCCCTTGAGGCGGAAGTTGTCGTCAACTATCGGCAGCTTTTCGATCTTGTGGCGACGGAGGATATCCTTGGCCTCCTCCAGCGTCGTCCCCTCGCGGCCGGTCACGAGGCCCTCGCTGGTCATGACCTCGCTGATAAGGCGGTCCATGTTCTCCTCGAACTTCATATCCCGGTTCGTGATGATGCCGATGAGACGCCCGTCCGTATCCACTACAGGCACGCCGGATATGCGGTACTTTGCCATGAGGGCGTCCGCCTCGCCAAGGGTGTTGTTCGGCCCGAGGTAGAAGGGGTTCGTGATGACGCCGTTTTCTGAGCGCTTGACCATATCCACCTGCTCGGCCTGGTCGTCTATCGGCATACTCTTGTGGATGACGCCGATGCCGCCCTCACGCGCGATCGCGATGGCCATGCGGTACTCCGTCACGGTGTCCATGGCCGCGCTCATTATGGGCGTGTTGAGCCGGATGGTCTTAGTCAGATTCGTGGACAGGTCGATGTCCGGCGGCAGGACGCTGCTCTCCGCCGGGACAAGCAGCACGTCGTCAAAGGTCAGGCCCTCGCCGACAAAGCGCTCGGAAAAGCTGCCAAAACGATTCATATGAAACGCACCTCCGCAAAAGATTTGGTTTTTGCTATTCCTCATATTTTATCACAGCCGCGCCCCAAGTCAACCATTTCCGCCCCATTCCGGCGTATCGGAAACAGAAAAAAGCGCGGGCCGCGGCCTGCGCTTTTTGACTGTTATCCCGGTTTATCTGCATTTGAGCCTCTCAGCGGCCGGAGGCCGTCTCGCGGGCGTGATAGAACATATACTGCTGCGCGAGGCCCGCATATTTGCCGAGGGACGATGGCTCGAAGCCTTCCGGCATGTTCTCGGCCAGGGCCCTTTTTATCCACACGTCCACGGGGAAGGCGTCAAGCTGGTGCAGGCCGAAGAGCACGACGCAGTTGGCGACCTTGTCGCCCACGCCGTTTAGTTTCTTCAGCTCCGCGCGGGCCTCGGTGCAGGGCAAAAGTCCCGTCTTTTCCAGGTCCAGCTCCCCCGCCGCTACGGCGCGGGCGGCGGCGAGTATGTAGGGCGCCCGGTAGCCCGCGTGCAGGGGCGCGAGGTCAATTTCCTCCAGCTCCGCCACGCGTTCCGCCGCCGGGAAGGCACGCGCCTCGCCCCAGGGAGCCTCCACCGGCTCGCCGTACAGGGCGCAGAGCTTTTCCACGATGCCCTTTATGCGCGGGATGTTGTTGCACTGGGAGATGATGAAGGAGCACAGCGCCTCCCACCTGTCCTGACGCAGGATGCGTATGCCCTCGCCGTAGGCCGCGCAGTCGCGCAGGTAGTCGCAGACTTCTATGCTCCTGCGCGCGGCCTCGTAGTCCGTCTCCATGTCCAGGTATTCGCGCCAAAAATCAATATCTCCCGGCGCGCACTCTATCCACGCGCTGCCGCCCTCAGTCCAGACCACAGCCGCCCGGCCCGAGGCCACGCCGCGATATTTGCCGTCCCCGCCCTCGTTCCAGCGGAAGCACTGTCCGCAGTCGAAGGTTCGGCGGGGGCTCAATTCACGCTCTCCGCACAGCTCAAAACACCGCGTATCCACTAAAATCCCACCGTTCTTTGTCTGTTTTGCCTTGATTATAACCCGGGATTTCGTATATTTCAACAGTAATCGGCGCTTGCATGGATGATTGATTTGTGGTATAATATTACTTATTTAAATCACAAATGAAAGAAGGTGCAGCTATGAGCTGGCAGAAGGAATTGGAGAACGGCGTCAGGAGCATGGACGGGCTTGTGCAGAAGCTTGGGCTGTCACCGGAGGAGGCCGCCAGAAGAGAAGAGATAGCAGAACGTTTTCCGATGATGATAACGCCTTACTACCTTTCCCTTGTAGACACCTCGGACCCGGATGACCCCATTGCCAGGATGTGCATACCCTCGACCGATGAGATGGACCCCGACGGAGAATTCGACACCAGCGGCGAGGCCTCGAACACCAAGTTAGAGGGCCTTCAGCACAAATACCCGCCCACGGTGCTGCTGCTCTCGACCAACCAGTGCGCCATGTACTGCCGCCACTGTTTTCGCAAGCGCATGGTCGGGCTGACGGTGGACGAGCTGAACCGCGTTGCGGATGAGGCCATAGCCTACGTCTCGGAGCACGAGGAGGTCACAAACGTCCTCATATCCGGCGGCGATTCACTTATGAACCCGAACAGCGTTATTGAGCGCTATTTGGAAGGGCTTTGCGCCATCGACCACCTAGACTTCATCCGCTTCGGCTCCAGGCTCCCCGTGACGCTGCCTGAGCGCATTTACGGCGACCCGGAGCTGCTGGACATGTTCGAGCGCTATGCTAAAGAGAAAGCCCTGGTGGTCGTTTCGCAGTTCAACCACCCGCGGGAGCTGACGCCGCAGGCGCGCAGAGCCGTCTGGGAGCTGCTCAGCCGCGGCGTGCAGGTGCGCAACCAGACCGTGCTCCTGCGCGGGGTTAACGACAGGCCGGAGGTGCTCGGCGCGTTGCTCGCGGGCCTCACGGCGATGAATGTCGCGCCCTACTACATCTTCCAGTGCCGCCCTGTGCGCGGCGTCAAGGGCCGCTTTCAGGTGCCTTTGGCAGAGGGCATAGGCATTGTGGACGGGGCCAAGTCAATGCAGAACGGTCTTGGCAAGGCCGTCCGCTACGCCATGAGCCATCCGAGGGGGAAAATTGAAGTGATCGGCCGCCTGCCAGGCTCGGACGAGGTGGTTTTCAAGTTCCACCAGAACAAATATCCTGAGGACAGCGCGAGGATCTTTACCAGGAAGCTCGGAGAGCACGACACTTGGCTGGATGAGGAGCTCATGCCGGAGTGAAATGTGCCGGCAGTGCGGGCGCCTTTCAGGTGGTGGGTTTTGACGGGGGTTGGCGGAACTCGCCGGTTTGTTCTGCTGGACTTTAGGTTGTGCTGCATGTTCCACCCCATTTCTTTGGTCTTGCCCAAAGAAACGGGGTGGAGCCCCAAAGAAAAACGCTTTTGGGGTGGTGGCGCCCCCGTGAGGTTTCGGGGCCCACCCGCCTCTCCCA